>JAEEGL014124208.1_pt1 | contig 36311 bp, 32 predicted proteins | sample 9134231 | NCBI WGS metagenome assembly JAEEGL01 (sample SAMN16246548, study PRJNA631951) | gut metagenome | biome: gut microbiome; feature: rumen; material: fiber-attached | host: Bos | place: Iran: Karaj | collected 2018-10 | reverse complement strand
TAAAAGCAGGACATTGGTATTTCTGTCATCAAGCATATTGTTGTAGAGCAGACGATCTCACTGTTAAGGAGGGAGAGAGGTTCATGTGTGAAGAAGATGGCGTTGTAAAAGGTTTTGTGATTAAAGAACCTGAAAAATATTTTATAGAAATTAGTACACCTACTGATAAACATGAACCAAAGTTCAAGGTTAGGGATTGGGTTGTATTACCAAATAACGAAGTAAAACAAATAGAAGAAGTTGAAGTTACTTTTGGTAATTATTGGTTTACAGATAAAACTCTTTACAACATCATTGATGTAGATAATAAGGGTCATCTTTGGTCTATCCAGGACGCAAATGATGGCGATGTGCTTTATTGTATGACAAGGGACATAGATAATAGCGAGATTATTGTGATGTATGCAGGGATAAGTGATGATGCAGATTCATATTGCAGATATAGTTCTAAATTCGGATTTAACGCATACTTTACTAAAGTATTAAATGTGGAACACGATTTTATAACACCAGCCACCAAAGAACAACGTGAACTCTTATTTCAAAAAATGAAGGAAGCAGGTTATGTGTGGGACGCTGACAAGAAGGAGTTGAAGATGATTGATTCTCTTTGGAGTGAAGAGGACAAAGAACAACTTGATAGGGCAATCTATATGATGGAACAGTTAGATATGACTAAAAGTTGGGATGATGTGTATAATTGGATCAAATCCCTCAAAAATAGAGTACAACCAAAGCAATAACTTTTTAATATTGAATAATTATGGCAAAAATTGACGGAAAGTATGAACAATCTTGTACTGAGAATCTGCTTAAACGGATAAATAGTGAAGATAGCATAACAAAACGTCACCATCTTATTAGTAGGTATCTTTATCAAAGGGCAAAACAAGTTGAAAAGGTTCTCGCTAACATAGAAGATGACAACATAGACCTCTCTATGGTCATTGAACAGTTGTGGGAAGACTTGCAACTTGCTAATAAGCAGATTTTAAATACAATGGATAGGAATGATTTCTATGCTAATTACTTTAAGTTGGATAAATGGGATGGTAAATTTAATGATTAGATTATGAAAAGTTACACAGACATAGAACAGTCAAAGAAGTTGGCAGAGATACTGCCGATTGAAAGTGCGGATATGTATTATACTCCACCTTTAATTAAAGGACATACAGATTATATTCCACATCTAAAAAGAAAACTTCCAATAGATTGGGATATAGAACAAAAAACTCCTTGTTGGAGTCTTGCTGCATTACTTAGTATTTTACCTAAGATTGTTAACAACAAAACATTATTTATTGAAACATCTGCCGCACTATGGCATGTAGGTTATAGGAACATCTATACCGCCAGAGCAGATAATCCTGTTGATGCTTGCTATGAAATGATTATTAAATTACATTAATTAAATTTAACGGTTAGATTATGACACAATACAACCTAAAATAAAATTATTATGAAAACACAAATCAGAAAAGGAGTTTTTGAAACGAACTCAAGTTCAACGCATTCACTCACGCTCTACACAAAGGAAGAGTGGAAAAACATCAAACATGGCAACGGAGTCATTGATGATAGTTGGCACAAAGATGACACCCCTGAATACAAGACAAAAGATGAAATCAAAGAGTCCAAAGCATTCAAGGAGTATCTGAAAGAGAACTATGATGGTGACTGTGATACCCTTGATGAAAACATCATCAACGAGGCATTGGATGGTTTCATGTACGAGGAGTGTATTTATGACTATGACTCATACACCGAGCAATATGAGGTCATTGAAAAAGAGGTGCCTGATTCCAATTACGTTGCGGTGTCCATTTATGGAGATTAAGCGGTGGTTCATTGAAACAAGAAGTAAAAACTAATTTTTATTAGATTTTCTATACGGTTCAAATTATTAATTTTTTTTGTTATATTAAATATGTTCAAATTATTTTAGATATGAAAGTACAAATTAGAAAAGGAGTTTTTGAAACCAATTCAAGTTCAGTGCATTCCATTGTAATTTACAAGAATGCAACAAACCTTACGATTCCCTCAACCCTTCCATTCACTCTCGGTGAATACGGTTGGGAAATCAATGTTCTTACAACCCCATATGAAAAGGCACAATACCTTTACACCGCGTTGTACTGCACCAACCCCGAAGCGAAGTACATTGACTTCATCCGAAACACGCTTGCTGAAAAGAACTGCACGGCGGAGTTTGATTCATTGGAAAATGTGAAGGATTGGTATTACATTGACCATTCAGAGGGATTGCCAGGATTTATAAATACCGTGATGTCATCAAAGGATGCATTGTTATCCTACCTGTTTGATGACAAGAGTGTCGTGTACACCTACAATGACAATCTTGACCATGAGGATTTGTGGTTCAGCGACACGCTTAACGACCTTGAAGATGATGAGAACTTTGATGTCATCCGAAAGGGCAACTAATTACAAACAATGATATATCAAGGAAGCAAAAACAAATTTATAGATGGTATCCTGCCAGTCATATTGGATGGTTGGCAGGATTTTTCCAAAACCCGTTATTACGTTGAACCGTTTTGTGGAAGTTGCAGCGTATTGCAACACGTCAAAGGGAATCGTATAGCGAATGACAAGAACAAGTACCTTATCGCAATGTGGAAAAGTCTTGTTGAAGGGAAACCCATGCCATCAACAATAACACGGGAACTCTACAACGATGTTCGAGATTGTGTTAATGGAAAAAACAACAACTATTCCGATGATATTATTGGATGGGTTGGTCATATGGCATCGTTCAGGGGAAAGTTTTTAGGTTCGTATAGTGGACATAATGTTATTACACAAGGTAAAACAAGGGACTATATAAAGGAGAATATAGCAAATATTATGGAGCAAATTCCATATCTTAAGAATACCGAATTTGTATCTTATGATTATAAAGAACTTCCAATACCACCAAACTCCCTTATATATGCAGACCCACCGTATAAGAACACAGCACAATACGTTTTTTCAAAAGATTTCAATCATGATGAATTCTATGATTGGTGCAAAAAAATGGTAAACGAAGGACATACACTATTCATCTCCGAATACAACATGCCTGATGATTTTGAATGCGTATGGCATAGGGATGTTGCATGTACTATGGGTACTACAATAACAAAGCAAACTATGGAAAAACTCTTTGTTGTGAAGGGAACTTATAAAAGAACAAAGGCGTTGTTCTAAATAGTATATCCATTTATAACCACTAATATACAATCAACTATGAAAGATAAAAAAGAAAAAAAGAAAAAACAAAACAAAAGACTCACCAAGGCAATGGAAGCGTATTTTGATGTTTCCAACCATATTGGATTAACTGATGATATGGAGGATAGTCAAAAGATAACGCTTTTGCTTAAGGAAGGTATGAGTGTAACGACAGCAATGCTTGATGAGGTCAATGCAATTACGGAAGAGGATTATACAACGGTCAGTGATATGCTCGGAATCAATGTATCCAAACAGCAGTACAAGGAGATTGTCACCATTATGACAAAAATCAGGATGGGCAAATTCACGGAAAAGAATAGGGAAAAGTATGAGGAGAATGTGAAGCAAAAGATGTTCGACCAATGTATGCGTGAGAAGTTTCTCGACAGTGTTATCAACTCCTATGATGAAACTATGCCCATTCCCGAATGGTCGCATAATATGAACATTGAACTCAAAGGAAGTGAGGACAAGGAATTTGATGAAATACTGAACACATCAGTTGAGCGCAGTATGCGGGCAACGGAGGTACATAAGGAGGAACTTATCAAACTCGGTCTTGCGTTTGAGTATGTTACGAAGATGAAATATACCTCAAAGGATTTCAAACTTATGCTTGATTGGCAATACTACAATGGTGGTGTGCCATCGGAGAATTCAAGACCTAAATTATTTGACCTTATGCAGAAATTCATGGTTGCGGTCAGACTTGGTGCGGATTTCAATTTGCCCGGTTTCGAAGAACTCTTCAATGAGATGGGAATGAAAATCAATCTTTCCGAACCCATGCCACAAGGCGACCATTTCCAATGGTGGTCAAAGGATTTGATTGACAAGTATTGTCCTTTAATCAAAGAAGAATACTATGAATGGTTATCTGAACGCAAGCATTCGGATGATGACGAATAAAGTTGGTTTTCATATCTGATATATCCGAGATATATCCGTGAAGCGACTATTGAATTTGAAGTCTTATAAATATTACAAGACTAAAAGGGATAATTCCGTAACGTATAGAATTTCAATCAGGTGAAAAGAACATACACATATAAGTTCAGGTTATATCCGAACAAGGAGCAGGAGTCTTATCTTGCCAAAGTGTTCGGGTGCTGTAGATTTGTGTATAATCATTTCCTTGATGAAAAGAAGAATCAATACGAGGAAACAAAGACAAGTGATTCTTATAATGTCCAATCAGGTAAACTGACACTACTTCGCAAGACTGATGGGTATGAGTTTCTAAAAGATGTCCCTTTGCAATCCTTGCAGTGTAGTTTGAGAAATATGCACATTGCGTATGACAACTTCTACAAACACAAAAGTTCTTATCCGAAATTCAAGAGCAGAAGGGACAAGCAGTCGTTCAAGATTGCACAACCAAACACATTCCATATCAAAAATGGCAAATTGTTCATTCCTAAACTAAAAAATGGGATTGATATTGTAATGGAGCGTGAGATTGTCGGCAAGATTTGCTTTGCAACCATTTCAAAGAACAAGGCAGGACGTTATCATATAACCATAACAGTCAGGCAAGAATATGAACCTTTTAAAAAGACCAACCGTTCAGTGGGACTTGACCTTGGTATAAAGGATTTCGTCATCACAAGCGATGGGGTGAAATACAAGAATCACAAGAGTATAATCAGAACACTCAAACGCAAGTTGAAACATAACCAAAGGCATCTGTCAAGGAAGGTTTATGGTAGCAGGAGATACGAAAACCAAGTGGAAAAATGCAACCGAATCTACCAAAAGATTACAGATGTCAAGTGCGATTACATTCATAAAATTACAAATGAACTCGTGAAGAACTATGATGTGATAAAGATTGAGGACTTGAATATCAGAGGTATGATGAAGAATCATAAGTTGGCAGAAGCAATATCCGAGTGCAATTGGTATCAGTTCATACAGACGCTTGAATACAAGTGTGCTTGGAATGACAAGGAACTGATTAAGATTGACAGGTTTTATCCTTCAAGTCAGATGTGCAGTGAATGTGGTTATGTTGAAAATCGTGTAAAAAACTTGAACATAAGAGAATGGACTTGCTCCAAATGTGGATGTCATCATGACAGGGATGTAAATGCAGCAAAAAACATTTTGAAATATGATTCGGTGAGGAACACCGAAAACAATCGTGGAGTTGTATGCAAACCGAATGGGAGAACTTGTTTGGCAAGTGACTGCTCGGACAACAAAGAAGCGACTATTGAACTTAATGTTTAACAAAACTGAAAGAGATAATTCCGTAAGTGCAATGTGTAGAATGTTGCACTTTTTTTGGAATTATCCCATTTAATCTTATAAATGAAAAATCACCCAAACAACTCTTATAAATAATATACAAGAATTGATAAATTTTAGTCAACAAGACTAAAATGGGCAATTCAGTTTTTTGAACATAATAATAAACCAATATGAAAAAATTTTCAGAATTAATCCGTAACACCAACACTGAAAATGGTGTTGTGAATGAATCGGAGTTGGTTAATCCCATATTTGAGGCAAATGAAATGGGTGAAATAATTGGAGATGTTGGTATGGCAGAAGATATCATAAACGCTCCATTTACACCAAACCCTGACATTGATGTTAATGCCAACCCGAAAATGAAAAAACTCGCAGATACATTCATCAGTCTTGTGAATAAAAAATGCGGGTGGAATGCTTTTTATCATCCATTCTTGAAAAACATTGATGGTATTAAATCCGTACTCATTATGAGTGGTGTGAAAAAAGGCGAATGCGTCACAATCACACCAACGGGTAATGGAAGCACATCAGTGTTGAGATATTATTTCTCATATGATTTCACTACTGACAATCAGACTGCAAACTACACAATCACATCATTAAAGATGGGAACGGTCAAGATGTTCAATCTTCTTTTCGATGTTATAAACAACCCATCTTTATATGCGGGCGGTTTATATGAAAAGAAGGGTGACAATAATTATGATATGCTCAATGAAAAACTGAATCCAAAAAGCGTAATGGATGTCAGACCAATGTACGATAGCATAGATAAAGAACCTATATATGCAAGTTTGAAAAAATTTGTTGAATCAAAAGGTGCAGTTACAAGAAATATCGGAAAATGGATAACATATCAGGGTTATTGTGATTTTGTTGAAATGATAAACGAATTGGAAAACCCATCACCTTATGTCGTTGCGTATGAAATTATCAGAAAAAGTGAACAGGGTGAAAAATACATATCCGCAATTAATGACACTTATAATACTACAATAAGGGATGAAGCGGCATGTGCAGTTGTCAGACTTGCATTTGCCGATAAAACTGTTGGAATGGGAGTTGAAATAACACCCGACACAAATGTCAATGTTGTTGATAACACAAACGCATCCAAAGCACCATGGACATATCGTGGAATGGATGTAAGTTTTCTTGCATCACTTGGTGTTGATTTCAGCAGGTTTCAAAGGCAAGCGGACATATACTTCAACACGCTAGATCAACTTAAGAGAAGACTTACCACAATGATTAAATACTGTCAATCACCAAGAATCAAAAAACTTGAAGAACTCAATATTGGTGCGCAGGCAATATTTGTATCAGGTATTGGCGGTATTGGAAAATCAGAAACATGGGAAACTCTTAAACGTGAAATGAATCTTACGAAAAAAGATTATGCGGAAAAGGGTGCAACATCCGTTGCGACTGTGGAACTTTACAAATTCATCTACGAAAACAATGGAAAAGTTCTTGTGTTTGATGATACTCCTGATATGTTTGATACTGCATTCAAAGTATCTTTTTGGAAGCACGTGCTTGAACCAAAAGGTAATTTTGTAGAGATAACGGTATCACAAGGTGAGGCGGATGAAAATTCAAAAGGAAGATTTTATAGCGTTAAAGATTGTGAAGAGGGAGGTGTTATAAACTATAAAAAAATGTACTATAAAGAATGTCCGCAAGAACGCAACAAAACAATCTTGAAAGCAAATTTTGGAAGGTATAACCAAAACCAAAACCAAAACCAAAAAAAGGATCCGAAAGTAAAAACGGATAAAAGTTTGCTTCCCGATACAATGAAAGTTATGAGTCGTTTCTTATTCATAACAAACCTTGATATTGATGAACTCAAAAAGATGTTGAAATCAAGTTGGACCGCAATAAGGTCAAGAACTGCATTTTTCAGAATTGCACCGCCATCCCAAGTGTTGTGGGCAAGAATAAAAGCATATCTGCTCAACGTAAAAGCAACAAATGATACAAATTCAGTTGTTCCACCGCAGCACGTTGATGAAGTAATTGAAATTGTTGAAAACGAATTCAAGAACAGAACAGTGAAACTTATGACGTGGCGTATCTTTACAACAGGTATACTTGCTGAGGACTTCAGAGATAACGCAGACTGGCAAACAACATTGGTACAGCAATTGACTGAATTGGATGAAGTAGAAGAACTTTAATAATTCATATAATAATATAATAAAAAATTATGAATACATACGATTATAATATTGGGATGGTTTCCAAGTACACCATCGAAAACTTTTGGAACAAAATTGACAAAAACCTTTCAGTTTCAGAAATTTCTGAAATGTACAAAAGGTTTTATACGCAGAACACGCAAACCATCAATGAGTCCGTCAACACTATGATGATTGAAGAAAACTTGAATCCGCAAAAATATTATGACAGCGTCAATGAGAGTTTTGCTGATAAATTGCGTGGTGGCAATACCGAAGATGATAGTTCCGAAATTGAAGACGGAATACCAGATGATAACACACCCGTCATCAAAAAGAAAAAGCAAAAAACATCAGGCAAAAGCAACCCATTGGTGAATGGTTCGCTTAACGATGAAGATTTCATGGCGGCAATTGAGGACAATCCACATGTACAGAATGTAGAAGGATTTCCACATAGGTCGCAAGATACAAAAGATATCAGTTTTATGAGCGATTTGATATACAAGAAACTTGTAGATGGAGATTTCAAAGAATTAACGACACAAGACAAAATTCTCCCATACTCAATTCTTGATACATCAGCAGTGACAAACTTCAATGCTGTATTCGCATTCAAAGACCTTCCGAATGTGGATTTAAGTGCATGGGATGTTTCATACGGTGTTACTTTTGAAGGCATGTTCTACAAATCAACATTCAACAACGATTCGATTCGTGGATGGAAACTTACAAGAGCGGAAAACTGCGTAAATATGTTCATCGGATCAGATTTTGACAAGCAGGATGTTATCAATGGATGGAAAGGGACAATAAATCCCAATCTTGGTTATCTTCCTGTTATCGGACAAACATCTGCAGATAGCGCAGAAGCGGTTGGTAAAAAAATCGAAACAAAATTTGGTATTAATTCAAAAGAAGGCATTAAAAAAGATCTTGAAAGAAGATTTGCAAAAATAAAACAAAAAAATATGGAAGAAGAAGGTATCATGAACACAGACGAAAAAAAATCATATGTTATGAACAGCACCGAGTTCATTAACGAAAAATATGGTATTAACGAGGGTATTATCGGTGATTTCGCTAAAAAGGCATACGGAAAATTCAAGGATGCCATGAATAGCGTTGGAATCAAACTCAAAAACGGATTCCTGTTCGTGCTTGATAAGGTGAATAGCATGTTTGGTGCAAACCTCCCGCAGAACATTAACAACTTCATTAAAGAAGGTAATGTGAAAGGCGCATACATGGCAGTTGGCGAACCCCTCACAAACTATCCTGAAAAAAGCGGTTATTATACGGACTATGATGAGAACTCCCCAATGTTCAAGAACTATGAGAAATTCTGGGAATATATCACAAATGCCAAACCCGCAAATGAATCATACAACTTTAATGAAAACACACAGAAAATCAACGAAAGACGAGTTGGTTTGCATGCAACGGAAACGGTAGATGGAATTAAAGAACAAAACATTGGCGCGCCCGATATTGATAGCGCAATGTTAAAAGAAATGATTCGTGATAGACTTGACGAAATTAAAAACATGGGATCAAGCAAACTTGAACCTATGATTGTATGGGGCGCACCTGGTATTGGTAAAACAACCATCCCGAAAACCATTGTAAGAGAGTTCAACAAAGAAGTCGCATCATCAGGTGGTACAAACTCAAATAAGATGTCAGTCATTGTTGTTGACTGCTCAATGCTTCAAGCAGGCGACCTTACCATGCCTATGCCGGTTAGTTTGGATCCAAAAGAAGCAATTGATGCCGTTAAATCAAACGAAGCAGCAATGAGAATTGCCGATGCATTGGGTATGAAAGAAGAGGAACTTGTAAAATTCGCAACAGCAAAATCATCCGATGCTCCGAAAACATGGTTGCCCATGTGGAAACCAACAGGCAATGCAGATATAGATAGAGGTAGAAATGCAAAAGCAAACGGATGGGTGAATGTTGTTGAAGATGAAGATGGAATTATCGTAAGCAGTGAAACCCATTGCAATGGAGGTATTCTCATATTTGACGAGTTCCTGCGTGCAGACCCCGATACATTGTTCGGTATCGCACAGATTATGATGGAAAGAAAAATGATGGGCGGTTACAGACTTGGTAGCAAATGGGCGGTTATTGGATGTTCCAACAGACCAACCGATGACTGTCAGGTTGAAGAAAACTGGGCAAAAGCATCAGACGCTTTCAAACAACGTTCAGGTGTTGTAAACTTCGTTCCAGATTTTGCAGACTGGTGCAAATGGGCAAAAGATGAAGGCGGTTTTGATGACTTCACAATTGATTGGATCGGACAATATGGTGCTGATACCGCAAAATCAAGATGGCATAATGTAGACCCAACCGAAAATGAAAACAGCAACGAAGGTCGTTCAGTTACTCCAAGAAACTGGTCAAGAGCAATCAAAGAACTCAACAGACTTTGCAAAATCAAAGGTGTGGACTCATATATGAAACTTGGAACACGTTTCCTCACTACATTGGAACAATTCCTTCCTAATAAAATTGCAGAACAATATCACGAAGATTATATTGATAATGGTGGAAGTTCAAAATTCAACTATGGTTACGATACGATTATCAACAACCCAACGCTCAAGGTAACTGATAAAACCCCATGCTCAACCATCACAAACCACTTGAAGAACACCATTAAGAGAAAATACACCATTAGAAAACCCATCCCCGCAGAAGACCTTGAAAAACTCATGGACTTCCTTGAACTGAACTTCGGACAGAAAGGTGGCGGCACAACATCCGAATTCCTCGTACACGTTTGCAAATGGTGTGACCTTATTGGTGCAAATTCAAGCGACAAATACATTGATATTATTGACAAATACGAAAAACTCCATCCAAACATTGATTTGGAAACACTGTTCAAAACCGTACAGGCAAAATAAAAACATAACAAAAGAAGCACCCCATTCAATTGGGGTGCTTCAAAATATTTTTTGAGCATATGAAAAATTACATATTAGGCACATCAGATTATTCGATACTGCTTGAAAGTTACAACAATATCGAAGATGGCAACGCAGAGGACTTGATTGGATTGGGTAAAATCAAAATGAGAGATGGCAACATTGTCAATGGAAGTGATTTTGTTGATGTGGTGAATGGTGCGCTTGCATACTTCAAAGCAAAACATCCTTATGAATACAAATTCATTAAAGGTGCAACAATCATATATCTTCTTGATGGAACCCTTACAAGAACAATGTGCGTTGATGGAAAAATGAACTACTACATAAATGTTGAGTTCCTCTATAACAAACCTCCATATGGTTTGGGTATGAACGCAAATAGCGTATTCAAAATTCTGTATCATGAAGCAATGCACTCCATGCTTGAACATATCCCAAGAATGTCATCATTCAACGACCACGCAGAAGAAGAAGGTAAAACAAAAAAATCATGGAAGGATATGAATATTGCAGGTGACCTTGAAATAAACGGAATGATGGTTGACGATGGAATTTGCGACCAAGTGTTTTGGGCAAAACAAGGTGGATGTTATCTTCCCACAACGTCAGGTCTTCCATTTGAAACAATTTTAACAATGAATGATGTCCTTAACAAAGAAAAGGAAATGGAAGTTCCCGATGATGATGAAGGTCCGGACGATGACGATGACAATACCATAACCGAAAACGGTGGTGAAACCGAAAAGGAATATGTAAGCACATCAAAAGAATGGAAAGATGGTCATAGGTTTGCAAGAAGACTCATCAGAAAACTCTACAAGAAAAATAAAAGAGACCTTAAGAAAACCATTAATGATATCGGAGACCTGTTAAAAAAACATGGCAATGATATGAAATCGCTGATTGCAGATATGGAAAAAGAAATAAATGCAACGGCATAAACATTATTGCAAAATTTTTATTATATTCAATAAAGGATATTACAAAAATAAAAAAATCAAATATGGAAGGATATAGCACATACGAAGAAGGAGTAGCAAGCGGAATTGATAGCGCACTTGAAGAACTCCAAACCGCATTAGACCAAAAGAATGGTGTAACACCTCCACCGCCACCGCCTGGTCCTGTAAAAGTAAAAGTTCCAAAAACACATAAGGAAAAACCTTTGGTTCCGCACATCAACGATAGCGATGAAAATAGCGATGATGAGGAGGAGGGTGGTTCTTCTTCAAACTCAAAACAAAAACAAAAGAAGAACATTTCCGATATGAGTGCAAAGGAGGCAGCAGACAAAGCACAACAAGAAGCGGATAAGGCACAAAAAAGTGCCGATGCAGCACAACAAGCGGCAGACGCAGCAAACAATGCAGCAAAATCCGCAAGCAACTCCGTGAAAGAAGCAGAATCCAAATTCGGTAAAAACTCCGATGCAGCAAAAAGCGCACAGGATGCAGCAAACGATGCAAAAGAATGTGCAAAGGATGCCCAAGACGCTGCTGATAAAGCACAGCAGGCGGCAGACAACGCACAGCAGGCGGCAGACAACGCACAGCAGGCGGCACAAAAGGGAGATGAGAAAACCGCAAGAAGCGAAGCACAGAAAGCACAAGATGCAGCAAACGATGCAAAAGAAAATGCAAGAAATGCATCTATGGATAATATGATTGCAGATTCATCAGCAGACGAAGCAGATGAAGCGGCATCAAACAACCAGCAGAATGTATCAAACATGGATGCAAAAGGTGCTGCAAACACCGCACAAGGTGCTGCGGATGATGCGCAGGATGCTGCGGATGAAGCACAGAAAGCGGCAGACGAAGCACAAAGAACCGCTGACGAAATGAAAAGGAAATACGGCAACGGTTCAAAGCGACATAACAAAGCACAAGAGGCGGCAGACGAAGCACAAAGTGCTGCAGATAAAGCACAAGATGCTGCGGACAATGCTCAAAAAGCAGCAGACAACGCAAAGAAATGTGCACAAAATGGAGATGACCATGGTGCAAGAAGCAACGCAAGCAATGCACAACAATCAGCAAACGAAGCACAGCAGGCATCGGATATTGCACAAGAGGCGGCAGGAAAAGGTACTGACAGAAGTGACGATAAAAGCAATGAGGATGTATCAAACATGAACGCACAAGATGCTGCCGATACCGCACAGGATGCTGCAGATAACGCGCAAGATGCTGCAAACGATGCACAAGAAGCAGCAAACGATGCACAAGAAGCAGCAAACGAAGCACAGGATGCTGCAGATAGGGCAAAGATGCGTCACGGTGAAAATTCAAAAGAATACAAAGACTCACAAAAAGCAGCAGACGAAGCACAAGATGCTGCTGATAAAGCACAAGATGCTGCTGATAAAGCACAGGATGCAGCAAACAATGCGCAGGATGCTGCGGACAAATCACAGCAAGCGGCACAAAAGGGAGATGAAAAAACCGCAAGAAGCGAAGCACAAAAAGCACAACAAAGCAACAAGGATGCTCAAAAGAATGCGGATGATGCAATGAACAATGCGGATAACGCAACGGACTCCTCTATTGATGCCTCAAACAAAAGTGATAGCAAAAGCAACAATAGCGATAGCAGCAATAGTGATAGCAATGATAGCGATAGCAATGATAACAATGGTGGTGATAACGATGCGGACAGTCTTAAAAGAAAAGATAGCGGAAGCAGTTTGGTAAATGGTGACCAAGATAGACAAGAAAAGAAACAACATGGTTACGCAAGCAGCAAAGATAGGGAAATTGCCAACAGAAACCGCAAGAATAAACGCTATAAAGTAATAAGCAAAGGAAAAGGCGGCAGTCTTAAAGTTGGTGAAATTATCCGTCAATCAGATGTCAAGGAGAAACTTCCGCAATCACTTAAGAATAGCGGATTTGATCCGGCACAAGTTCAAAAAACAATGCAAGAGATTGCACAAAAAAGTGTGATGAACAAGGATAGCATCAAAGACCTCCGAAATGAAATTATAAGGAACAAACCAAAATCTTCTTTGGCAAAAATCAGCACCGCAATTGAGGTAAGCAAAATGGTCATTGACAAACTTTGGGATGAAATCATCAAGAGATTCCTTGAAGGAAACACACTGTTCATGAACAAACGTCATAAGATAAATGACCGCAACAGAATAAAATGGGGGGATAAACGTGTTCTTGCACATGATGTTTTGAAACCTTATCATCCGAAAGGTGATATTGCACCGCAGAACATCAATGTGTTTGTGGATACATCAGGTTCAATTGATATGAAAACTGTTGAAACATTTGCAAAAACAATTGTCGGATGCTGTGAGAAACTCGCATATTCAGGAATTTTGCTTATGCCATTTGCAACAACTCTTGATACAAAATCAGCAGTATATATGACCGCAGAAGATATCAAAAAAGACCAAGATGGTGCAGTCTCAAAAATACTTGATATGGCAACAAACAACAATGCAGGTGGCGGTACGACTATCACCCCCCCTGTTGATTACCTGATAAGTAACATCAGAAAGGATAAGTTCTCCGTATGGTTGTTCCTTACCGATGGTGAATTCGAACCAAAACCAATCAAAAGGATTATGCCCATCAAAAAGAAAATCATGTTCATCATATATAATTATGACATAAAGAATCAACTTGCGGATCCTGACAGTTGGATTGGATGGTGTGTCAACCCATTATACCAAGATATGCCAAAAGCATTCATCGAACTTAACAACAATGGAGACGAATAACCTTACAACCCCCCAACAATAGAAAACCCCCACAAATACTTGTGGGGGTTTTCTTTATAAGATATATCGTTGATATATCAATCATTTTTCCATTAAAAACAGGTATTCTTTATATTGGGTATCGGTAGTTGCCCACTCGTTTGTCCATCGCATATTGCTCATCACATTCTTTTTATAATCAATCTCTTTTGCATCAATTAACTTACAATAAGTATTGATGATATCATATAATTCCTGCTTTGTTGTTCTTCCACCCGAACCATACGAAAGCAGAATGTAATGTGCTTGCGTTTGTTCAATCAGGTCTTTGATTGCCTGCATTGCAACGAAGTTGCCATCATCATTCTTTTTAAACTCCTCAAAAACCGATAGGGAAACCATATCCCGTGTATCTTCCCGCCTATTCACTTTACCAAATAATTTAGGATGATCATTCAACACTATGGTTTTCCAAAGATGATAATAAGCGGCATAACGCACCCTGCTTGGTGGCATCTTCTCATTATTGGATCCATAAGGTGGATCAAAGTAAACCAAATCATGATATGTTTTCACAACATTGAATACATCTCCTTGTATGACTTCGTTTTGTGTGAAAATAGGAAAACGCTTGGGAAGTTTAAGTTGAATATCATTATATGAACGGGGTGACCATCCCGACAAATATGCAACATAATGTCCAAGCGTATTATCAACCGCATCCATTGCATGAATAAGACTCGTAAGCAATACACATTTATCAATCCATTCAAGATTCCATTTGTCAATCTCATCCCTTATGGCATCAAGTCGCATGGTGTTTTTCAGTTGGAAAGGTTTTTTACCTTCCTTACCATCGCCTCCATAGTTTTCAGAGAACCAACCATATTTGCCTTCAAGCGCATTCAGTTCGTCTATCATGGGTAGATAATAACTATCGGGTTTATCGGCAAGCAAATAACAAGTCCCGAATACTTTCGACCACTCGGAAATATCATTTGATGTTGTATTGTAACCAACTTGTGCAAATGCTTGCGCAACCCTTGTTGTACCTGAAAATGCATCCAATGCGGAATTGATATTCAATCCCGAAATCATTTGTAGTATGTATGGAAGAATCTTAAGTTTGGAACCCGTGTATTTGATGCCCTCCGTTTCAGGAACTTTGATTGTATTCCCAAATATATTGAATTGCTTTGCCATCTATATGTTTATTAAATAAGTAATAATCCAACAATATTTATAAAAGTTGTTTAATTCATCCGCTTGGTCTTTATCCAAGCGGTAGTTCACATTACTTATTTTCAAATGCATTAAGCAAAGAGCGGCATGAAGGCATACTCACTATAGCACAAGTAATATTCAGAACACAATCAAACCATCTATCATCATAATCTTCATCTCCATTTCCATACAGCAAAGCATACAATGGAAATTTTGGAGAAAAATGCTTGTTCTTAATTTCATATTCATACAAAGGCATTTGTGTAATATACATATGATGAGCACTTTTATCATCATATAAAAACACTCTGAAATCCTTTGCGTTAATGCAACTTTCCGCATAACCGCCATAAGTAACCGCATAAGCAATGCTTGTCATATAGATGAGAAACGTGTTCGTTGAATCAATAATCACACCAATGTGTTCAAAAATACCATAATCACCAGCAAACACAAGAACTGTGAAACCACCATGAAACTTCATCCGCACAACCTGTGTATTTCCTTTCCAACCCCAATATGCAACACTGACATCAATACCTGTGATATATCTGATGGTTTCCTCTATGATAGCGGCATCGTGTTTATCTGAACTTATATCATCTTTGCGACCATATCTATCAAGCGACCCAATTCTGCATTCAAAATTGTCATTCTCATGCAATCCCCACCATGCCTTGTTTTTTGTGCAAAACATTGAATTGCCATTAAAAAGCGCGCTTCTTACTTCATACATGTATTTGCCACGTAATGAGTCATCCATATCTTTCCACTCCGAAAACGTAAGCAGCGATTTCGCCATGACATGCAAACCGACATCTTCAGGGAATTGACTCAAATCAGTTATCTTCATATTGCTATGTTTATTACCTTATTGAATATAATAAAAAACTTCCAAATATAACGAGTTTCGCCATAAATATTATAAGTTATACAAATACATAATCTCGCCAACATTCCCGCCACGTGGCGAGATTATGGGGCAAAACATATACACAAAATCACTGAAAAACGACTCGTATAAATATATTCCGAAAATAATTAAAAAACACATAATGAACACACCCAAAACGAACAATATTTTTGCATGGCAGAGTAAGGAAACTGCGAAATCCGCATTCCTCACACCGTCATATTGCGCAATTTTGGGTGGACGCATTATGAATTTTGATGTCAAACAAAACGATGAATACCCATTAAAAAATTAGGCATACCATTGATATACAGATAGAATCGGTGGTATGCAAAAATACCACCGATTTTTTTTTTTATATTTTTGACAAAAAATGATGTTTTTTTATTATATTCAAATACGGAAAGAGAATACCACTTTGAAACAAAAGTAAGGGAAGTCCCTTTCAAAAAAGACTTGTTCTTTGACATATTGGCAGAATAAAGCATATACCCGATGGCGGGACAGACCACAGTCCCGCAACATGCCACCGTAGTTCAGTTGGTAGAACGACTGATTTGTAATCAGTAAGTCGGGGGTTCGAATCCCTTCGGTGGCTCATTAACTTTGCACCTGTGGCGAAATTGGCAGACGCGGCAGACCAAGGATCTGCTGCCAAAAGGCGTGGGGGTTCAAGTCCCTTCAGGTGTACAATGGGTGTGTAACTCAGTTGGTTAGAGTACCACACTGATAATGTGGAAGTCGGAGGTTCAAATCCTCCCACACCCACAAATTAGTGGGGGTTTCATTAAATTGAAAACCAAAAAATGGTCCTGTAACTTAATTGGTTAAAGTGCCTGACTCATAATCAGGAGAGTGGGGGTTCAAGTCCCTCCGGGACCACATAATGGGGTGTAGTTCAGTTGGTTAGAACGGCGGACTGTTAATCCGTAAGTCGGGGGTTCAAGTCCCTCCACCCCAGCAAAAGAATAACGGGCAATATGCCCGTTCAAATGGGCGGTCAAGAACCGAAACCACTCCGTGCGAGCGGGATGGAAGTTGCCGACATACTTGGAAAGTGTACGAAAATCGGTGGATTGGGTTGTCAGTAGAATCGTCCGATGGAAGAACTGACAAAATGGTCGGGTGGTGGAATTGGCAGACACGATAGTTTCAAAAACTATTACCAAACGGTGTACAGGTTCAAGTCCTGTTCCGACTACAAGCATTCTTCCTATAGTTCAATGGATTAGAACGTAAGTCCACGGAACTTAAGATTGGGGTTCGAGTCCCTGTGGGAAGACAAAAACAAACAAGATGTCAGGTCGCTACTGACTAATCTTGTCAGGGGATAACACTTGGTCTGCGCATTACTTAAGTAAGTCCAATACGAAACCCCGACCATGGGTAGGTAGCGAAGTGGTTAAACGCAGCGGACTGTACTACGTGAAGGATACACGATAAACCATTGCAATGTGAATAACGAAATTTTGGGAATTCGCAATTCCCCACATTGCCAATCCGCCCTCTTACGAGTTCGGTGGTTCGAATCCACCCCTGCCCACAAACTTCACATGTGATAGCACGATCCCTACCGGGCGATATAAAAGAGAAGGGATTAGCCGTCTTGGTAGAAATAGGCGGGGATAGGTTCCTGACCCAAGTGGTGGAAACAGGGTTATTCATTCTTGAAAGAATGAAGTTCCGTGAGAATCGGAAGTGGATATGTAGTTTAGTGGTAAAACGGTCCCTCTAGGGGATTGTCATGAGTTCGATTCTCATCATATTCCGCAAAAGTTTTAGAAAAAAAGATATGAATATGTGAAGCAGATAGGATGTGCTACGGTAGAAAAGGTGAAACGTTTGAAACTTTCCGGAGACGGTTTGAAAAGTGAGAAGTAACTGAAGGTATGCCGGCTATGTTGGTTCGAATCCAACCATATTCACGCTGATGCTTGGGATGTTATTTACATCTTTCGGTCAGGAAGGTTTACGGACACCATAAGTCCGCAATATAGCGGGATGAGGAAGTGGTCATCCTACGAGTCTCATAATCTCGTTATCGGCGGTTCGAATCCGTCTCCCGCTACAAAAAGGAGATTTCAGCAAACCATTTGTAAAATTTGTAATAAGGCATCACAAAAACAACATCTCCTTGTAATAATTCAAAAAAGGGAATTGCAGCAATACTAATTAAAATGGTTTTACAGAAAGTTCAAATCTTTTAAAATTCCCTTGTTAATGGGTCAGTAACTCAGTTGGTAGAGTACTACACTTTTAATGTAGGAGTCGTGGGTTCGAATCCCACCTGACCCACAACAAATTGACCTATCGTCTAATGGCAAGACACGGGATTTTGGTTCCTGCAATTGAGGTTCGAGTCCTCATAGGTCAACGAAATGCCCCGCAAGGCAAATCAGGCGAGTGAACGCTGCCTAACATATAGCAAAATGCGTTTGGGTTACAGCATCACCCTGAAATGCACGAAACTTCAGGATATACAAGGTACGTGCGCACAACCAATGCAGCATAAGTGTCAAGTGACACACCCGCAACAAGCGGAGAAAGCACGGTGCGATTCCGCGATGTTGTAAGTTGTTAATCAAAATGAGTGTTGTGATGGTTTTTATTCCTCCGAAATAAGTAAAGGAATATTCACACCGGCAGTGAATGAAGATTCGTGATAATTGCGGATAAATCACGAATATGCCGGAAAACGGGAGATAGTGTAATGGTAGCACGTGGTTTTTACAACTCGGACTTTGTATAAAGTCCACGCAGCAAACTTTTTAATGTAAGCGAATGGGTCGCCATAGTATAGGTTCGATTCCTGTTCTCCCGACAAGCAAAGGTGCATACAGCAAACCTCAACAGCAACAAACTTTTAATTTGTAACCGCTAAATCAAGCACCTTGTAAATTTGGGACTCTGGCAGACATGGTGTATGCGCTGGACTGAAAATCCAGAGAACGTGGTTCAAGTCCACGGGGTCCCACAAACAAATGCGGCAGTAGATCAATTGGCAGATCACGATCCTTCCAAGTTCGGGGTTGCGAGTTCGAGTCTCGTTTGCCGCTCAACATGGCAGGATAGCATAAACGGAAATGCGTCAGCAAGCAAGATGTGGGGTGTGGTGACACATCACCGTTCTGAAAATGGGGCGGGTATAATTCTGAAAAGTTGGGTTTTAGTTCGTTTTTCATGGTCGTTTGCCGACCACCCAATGAAGTATGCTCTTGTATTGATGGAAATTCAGGGGTTCGATTCCCTTGCCTGCTTCAAAATGGAGAGTTACCCAAGCGGTTGAAGGGGTCGGTTTGCTAAACCGATAGGTCGGTAAAACGGCGCGGGGGTTCAAATCCCTCACTCTCCGCAAAGCAAACCACAATGGTACAGACCTCACGAAAAAGGTCGCATTCAGGAACTGTAACGACTTCAAGGCAGACGTGCGGTTGAAGTTCGGATAAGGGAAATCACAAAACGATTGGTCGTGCATTCTTTTGTGTGCGGTTTGTTTTTATTCGGTGTGTTAGTTCAGTAGGTTTAGAATGCCTGCCTGTCACGCAGGAGGTCACGGGTTCGAGTCCCGTACACACCGCAAACAGAATGAAGTTAATGCCGTGTGTATTTCAGCAGTCGCGAATGCTGTATTGCACGAAAGCGACCTATCTTCTGTCAGTATCGTTTAGTGTAAATGGTGAGCACGCGGGCATATCCACCCGCAGAATGCAGGTTCGAGTCCTGTACGATACGCAGAGTGCCGAAATCAGTTCCGTTCGACTCGGACATTCGCAATGGTGGTGCGATGATATGCGGGTTCAAGTCCCGCCCGTGCATATTAATGATATGACGGTGGCGAAATTGGTAAACGCTCGGCAACTACAAAGTGAATAAACACTTTCAGAAAATTCAGGTATATAGGTGTCAACTACCTGCAACATTGTTATAATGGACAATGGAATACGGATGTATTGTGTTAAGTGTACATAATACACAATTATCGGTTTGGCAAACCCATCCGATTATGTTCTATGAGGTTGTTATAATATATGAACAGTTCGGACAAAGTGGTGATATTGCTTCTTGAGAAAGTGTACAGGCAGCACGGAAAACCTTTGCCAAAGGGAGTGATTTTCAGTTCACACCACAGAACAAAGAAAGCGAAATCTAATCGGAAATGCCTGATATGGCGGAGGTAGTTCAGTTGGTAGAACAACGGATTGTGGTTCCGTGAGTCGTGGGTTCGAATCCCACCCTTCGCCCTATGCAAATAACAAAAGGAAATCCCCTTTAGTGGTTAAACGTGGAGGAATAGGTCAATAGTAAGACACGCTTCCCATCAGTGAAGAAACATCGGTGATAAACTAATCCGATACCTCCACAACACCGCCCTGTCGTCTAATAGGTTAGGACATCACCCTTTCAAGGTGGAAATCCGGAATCGTACTCCGGTGGGGCGACAAATAAATCAAAAAAATAAAATAGGTTCGATTTTTATTTTATAAATAAAATAAAAATGTCAATATCAAAGAAAGAACAATTATTAAAAGCACACGAAACATTAAAGTTAAAAAATCCATATATTTACAAAAAAATATTGTTTAATATAACTTGCAAAACTTGTGGAAAAAATTTTGAGATTTGTGTATCCCAAAAAGATTTTGATAGGGGAAAATACAAAAAACATTGCTCTCGTTCATGTGCAAATAAAAGAGAACACTCTACTGAAACAAAAAATAAAATAAGCAAATCAGTAAAACATTTTTTTAAGACACAGAATAAAAAAACACATAAGCAGTACTTTTGCAAAGTTTGCGGAAAACCTTTTACAAAAAACGACAAACGTGATTGTGGAGGTATAAAATATTGTTCAGGTAAATGTAAACACGAGTTTTTGAGTAAGACAACAGGTGGATATAGAAAAGGTAGCGGTATTGGTAAAAAGGGTTGGTATCACGGTATTTACTGTGATAGCACTTGGGAACTTGCATTTTTAATTTATCATTTAGAACATAATTTAGTCATATCAAGGTGCAAAGAAGTTCGAAAATATTTTTATGATAATCAATGGCACAAATATTATCCAGATTTTGTAACGGACGAAGGTATAATTGAAATCAAAGGTTATAGGAGCAAAAGTTGGACAGAAAAAGAAAAACAAAATCCTGATATTATAACATTGTATCGTGATGATATGAAAAAATATTTGGATTATGCTATTGAACAATACGGTACACCATTAGAATTATTATATGATGGAACAAATCCGAATAAAATATTAAATTTAACCGACAAACATAATATTTGGGTAAATAATGGTGTAATACAAAAATGTATCAAACCAGAATTGTACCAAACATACATTGATAATGGTTACATACACGGAAGATTAAAAAAACATAAGAATGTTTCACAAACTCAATCAAGAGATGAAGGTCATCCTATTGTGAAATAATGCCCTGAAATGATATATGGGCAAACGCATGGGTCGTCGCAATTCTTTGTGGCAGTGCTTTTGGAAAGGCAGCACTCCCGATGCACACCCGACTAGGTCGGAAGGACGTTTTTGTCATTATATTATGTTTCCTTTCTATGCAATCTGCTCGAAGCATTACCGTTTATAGTTTGGAAGAGAGTACGGTTCACACAGCGTCAATTTGCTTCATACTCGTAGGCAACTGTGTGGCGATGCAAGACGGAGACGAAGCGATAAATTATCTAAAGAGTCTGCCCAGCAATCTTATGCTATAAAAACTGATATATCAATGATATATCACGTTTTAAGGCATCCGTGTGGGATGTAAAGTCCAGAATAGAAAAAGTAAAAGTCGTGATGTGCAGACTTATGGTCGTTGCACCAATAAGTAAAGGCATACGAATGTAGCACGGATGGGTTTAACGCGGAATGGTTATACTTTATCCCTTTGGTCTGCACCTATAAGATTGTAACAATGGGGCGTTAGTTCAGTTTGGCAGAACGCTTGATTTGCATTCAAGAGGTCGCGGGTTCGAGTCCCGCACGCTCCACAAACGGTGGAACTATGGAAATGTCATTCATCCATGGGTCGTTCCCAAAACAAGAATGGCATATTGGAGAGGTGGCAGAGCGGTCGATCGCGGCGGTCTTGAAAACCGTTGACCCTCACGGGTCCGGGGGTTCGAATCCCTCCCTCTCCGCCAAAAATCATGCGGGCAAACCGACTATACCGAGAACAACGTGTCCTTGTGGGACTTGATCACCCCAATTCTGTGATACGGGTCGGTTACATTGGACGTTCTGTCCAATGGGGGAGAGAACTTTCAGAAACTCCCTTGTTTAAGCACTGTACGAAAGGGTGTGGAAGAGTTAGCGAGTTTGCCCTATAATGATTTAAAAAGGTGCTTGGTGCAATTGGTAGCATATCGGTCTCCAAAACCGCAGATGGAGGTTCAAGTCCTTCAGTGCCTGCGATTGTCTGCGTTGCCGAATGGTTCAGGCATCGGTCTGCAAAACCGAAGATGGCGGTTCGAGTCCGCCCGCAGACTCAATAAAAATACAATGGAATGGATAGCGTTAAGAAATGGTCTATGAGAATAAATTGCCTGCGTAGAATCCCCACACTATCCTCAAGGGAAATAGCAGTACGATGGCAATTCTACTTCTAAAGTACTATTCCATTATGCGGAAATAGCACAATTGGCAGTGTACGACCTTGCCAAGGTCGGGGTTGCGGGTTCGAGTCCCGTTTTCCGCTCAAATAAATATAAAACGTGTGAGTTTTGGTTATAAGGAAATGTACACATTCACCCAAAACCAACACACGTTTAAAAACGAGTGTGTGGTGTAGCATGGTAACATACGGCATTTGGGATGCCGAGTCGCGGTTCAAATCCGACACACTCGACTTATGTTGAATACACAAGTTCAAGTTTATAAATATCGTATATTATATTTCATAAACGTGAAAAACAAATGCATTAAATATTGTTTGAACTGTGGCAAAAAAATACAAAAAGGCAAATTTTGTTCCCAATCTTGTGCAGCAACATATTCAAATCACAGAAGAAAACTTAGTGAAGAAACTCGTTCTAAAATTTCAAATACTCTTACTAAAAAATTAGAAATAGCAGCAAAAGATAATTACGAAAAATATATTAGAATATGTGTTATTTGCGGAAATAAATATTCAGTATATAGGGGTCCAAAAAATAGACCATCTAAAAGCAAAACTTGTTCAACAGAATGTCATAAAATATTAATTTCAAGGGTGTCTTCCGAAACCTTTAAAAAACTTAAATCCGAAGGAAGATTTCAAGGTTGGAAATCTCGAAACATCATCTCTTATGCAGAGAAATTTTGGACTACGGTTTTGTCAAATAATAAAATAGAATATGTCAGAGAAAAAAAGATTGGCAAATATTTTATAGACTTTTATATTGAAGTGAATGGTAAGATAATTGATTTGGAAATAGATGGCAAACAACATAAGTACAAAGAACGAGCAGATAATGATATTGAAAGAGACAAATATTTGACAAATGTAGGAATACTTGTTTATAGAATAGAATGGAATCCTATAAACAATGAAGAGGGAAAGGAAAAGATGAAAAATAAAATAGATTTGTTTTTAGATTTTTATCATAAATTATAAGCGGTTGTAAATCGGTTAATAGAACATAACCTTAATAAAATTTAGGTTGCAAGTTCAACTCATCTATAATAGACTACCTTTCATTTTTCATACATTTCTTTGGTGATTAGGGGGCGGACATTATCATTGTTGCTCACCGCCCCCGAACACCATAAAAACACGGGGAGGTAACTCAATTGGTTAGAGTGCGTATTTGTGTTCCTTGTCAAAGGAATCTTCAGCAACATCAATTCAATTTTTGTCCTTTTAAGACCGTGGTTGCAGGTTCGAGTCCTGTCCTCCCCGCAAAAAAACAAAAACATTGCGATAGGGCATAACTGTTCCGTGCATTGACAACGGACAATCACTGATGCTGCAAGGCAAATCAGAGGTGGGTTCCACCAATCGTTCTAACATAGAGCAAGATTGGATAAGCAAGAAAAAGGAATACATAGTTTAATCAAAACACCCGTTGGTTTTTGTTTTTATTTTGTCGGTGTAGCGGAGTTGGTTTCTTGCGCTGCTCTCATAAGGCGGAGACGATGGTTCGATTCCATCCACCGGCACGATGGAGGTTTTGACGGTATGTTTAGACCATCGCGCAAAAAGAAGCAAACCGTGACACTTCGGAAAGACGAAGGACTGCGAGGTTAGTTCAGTTGGTTCAGAACACCTGCCTTACAAGCAGGGAGTCGGGGGTTCAAATCCCTCACCTCGCACAAACCTGCCATCGTATAAATACATTGTTGAAAAATAATCAAACATGGAAAGATACGCATTTCTTATGGTGGACTTTGAAACACCAAGTTTCATAAAAGACATCCAAAGCAAAATCAGGAAACAGGAACTATACATTCCCGAAAACCCCGAAGAGAAATTCTCATACGGTCTTGAAACGGAAACACATGCAACAATAGCACCATGCCTTGACAACGACACCAATCTCAACGAACTGAAAAAACTGCTGCTTCCATTGAAAGAATACAAAACAATGATTTCAGATGTCAGCATCTTCAACAACGAGGAATATGATGTAATTAAATGCAATGTGATATGCGAAGCGTTACACACCACAAACGCTGAAATAAAAAAACACTTTGAACTACATACCGAGTTCAAGGAATACCATCCGCACATCACCATTGCATACCTCAAAAAAGGTTACGCTGAAAAGTATGTGATGAACTTCATTCCACAACCCGTATTTCTTACCCCAAAATTCTTTTCATGGGGGTATTTCAAGGGTGAGGAGTATAAGCGTACCACTTTCAAATAAAACCCCGTAGAATCGGTTATTTTGCCCTTATTCGCCAATTATGGATTTTTAATACTTTTTAGAGACAAAAAAGGCGGTCATTTGACCGCCTTTTTTGTCTTATATTATTTCTTCATCAGTTTTGAAATCTTGTTAAGAATTTTATCAGGTAAGATTTGTTTGATTTTACTTGCGTCAGGAAGAACTGGTGTCAGTCCATTATCAGGCATATTCAAGTCAAAGGTCTTAATCCACGTCTTTACCTCAAAGCAAGGACATGCCTTGTTCGCAAATTCCTTATGCCCGTGAAAAGTTGCGTTCGGATATTTTTTGTGAAGATACCTGCACAACCAAATCATTGCAGCAAGTTGATTGGGAGTTCTCGTATCCTTTGCCTTGCCATTCTTATCAAGACCTCCACAATAACAAATACCAATGGAAATTGAATTGTGGTCAGTTGTATGTGAACCTACCATATCCTCTGGTCTGCCCTCCCATATTGTTCCGTTCAGGTCAATATAGTAGTTATATCCAATTCCCGACCATCCATTCTTAAGGTGCATATTATGTATTGATTTCACACTGAAATTCACACCCTCCTTCGTGGCGGAGCAATGCAATATGATTTCAGTCGTTTTCTTTCTTTTTGTAAGCGGTTTTGAAAAAGTGAGATTCGCTTTCTTGATTACTGCCATAATTATTGAATATATTTTATTTATTTATAAATAAATTTGAACAATATAATAAAATTATGGATATAATCAAAAGAACAGATTTTAAAGCAATCAACGAATCACACACAAATTGGTTCAACAACAGATACACATTGCCACAATACATGTATGCACTCCATGATGTGAAACAAAAAAATGATAGATAGTAATGATTTTAATAGATTGTATGTAATCTACTGGTATCCTGAACTGAACGTAAACCCACCGAAAGAATGGGTAAACAACGGAAACTCGGATAAAGTCAAACAAGAGAAAGCATCTATTGTATCGCATGAGTTCGTCTATGCATGCAAAATAATCAAAGACCTGTTGGACACAAGATTCTCAAAAGGAAAACATTACGTTTTTATAGACTCTGTTAGAGATGGCGATGAGTTCATATCAATATGCAAAAAGTTTCATGATAAAATTATAGTATTCGAAAAGATAGTTGATACCGATGCTGTTTTCACCAAAGATGTTCTCAAGTTTTTGAAAGAAAACAAAAATTTTGATGGTTGCATATTCATTTTAACAGACAAGCAAAGAAACAGAGTATTTGGAGAATATGGAATGGATAAAAGATTTGAACCTAATGCTATTTGGTGCGACATTAGACAATTCAAGGAAGAGTTTAAGAACAACTAGTAATGATACACATCAAAAGAACATACGAATTTGCCACTCCGATTCTTGAGAAAAGAAGTCTTGAAGAAGTCACCCAATATGATGATATGGCATTGAACTCATTATGGAACTATGTCAGTGGGTATACCGTTGGTGGAATAAACAAGGATTTGCGTAAAGGGGTGATGTCAAAACAACTGAAAGAAATTGTTGGGCGGATTGATTCGCTTATGCAAATGCAAAAGGTCAAGGTGTACAGAACGGTTGATTGGGACTATATGCAAAACATATACGGCATCACAAAAGAAAACATAGATGAAATGATTGGTAAAACTTTCGTTGCAAAAGGATATTCAAGCACATCAAAAATATTCGGTAATGTATGGGCAAGTTATTGGACGCCTGATACCGACCTTTGTATGGAGATGACATCAAAAGGAAAAGTCGGTTGCATTGATATAAATTCATTGCTACCACCCGAAGATATCGACTGCGAAGAACAGGAGGAAATACTGCTTCAACGAAACCTCAACTTTGCAATCAATAGTTATGAACTGATAGACAATGGCGACAACATAAAAGGCGGAGACATACATTTTCTGAAAGTAAGTGTATGGTAAACTTATAGAATTGAAAACACAAAAAAGCACAGGTAAAACCTGTGCTTTTTTGTGTTATAGAATCACTACGATAAGTGATGAAGATATTAACCGAGTATAACAATAGACCTTGCTCTAAGTGCACTACCCGCATCATTGGAATCCTTCAATAAATTCTTAAATGCGTTTTCATCTTTCACAACAATAAGAATATGAATTCCTTTATCGGCAATTCTACACAAAGATGCAACAACTTCAGGAGTTAGCGGAAAGGCAACCTTTTCGGTATCCCACAATAATGGATCACCTCCATTACCGCGTCTAATAATATCATCCAAATGTTCTTCATCTATTAGATTCGAAAACCTGTTTATTGCAGGCATTATTTCACCCATAATTTTTTGGGATACAATACAAATGTGCGGAACATCACCATGCAACTTATCACCGATTGCATTGGACAACCACAAAAACAAATCACTTAAAGGACTTTCATTTTTGTATCCGTTTGTATTCATTTCGTCAATTCTTTTAATATGTGCCATAGTTTTTTTTTATTGTTCAAATATATTTATAAACGATATATCAATGATATATCCAAAAACTATAAAACCGTTATGTCCCTGCCGTCAAATATCAAATAATTTGTGACTTTCCATTTCCCATCCTCACTGTAAATAAGTCCAATATAACCCATACTCCTTAAAAATGCACTTGTTTCCTTATCGTCACCTGTTATTGAGGATATTGTTCCATAGATGTCGCCGCCAGTTGCCGCATCAAGTATGTATCGGCACTCCATATTCCAAAAATCGTCCTTTGACTGATGGTCAGTATAGAGTTCCTTGCCGGACTCCGATTCGGTTGTATAGTATTTAAAAAACTTTTTTGCTATTGACATACGTTCCTGTGAAGACACATTCTTGTATGAAAGATATTTTCCGCTCGGAACATTGACCTTTATCACCACACCACCACGACTGTAATTCTCTGCAGTCTTGTAATCATCCGTCAAATAAAAACCATATCCATATTCCTGCTGCCCACAACCGCTATTCACGAACGAATTGTCAAATGTTTTGAACTTTGACTGCGTTCCATGATATAAAACAATATGTTCTTTATTGTGTGATTCAAACTCGTTTATTGAAAATACCTTCATAAAACAACTATATTATCATTGTTGAACTATCTCGGATTCGTAACCTTGTCAAGCATAAGTTCAGGTTGTGCATTATCAACAAGTTCGCATTTATGACTATCCTTCACAACATACTGTGAAAGGATGAGGTTGTGCTTGCTTTCTTCACAGAGTTCGTTCCATATACGAATGTTGGTTATGTCCATATCGCAGGAAACAAGACCCCAATGTCCGTTTCCCAATGTAAGTTCCCCGTGGCATTCCTGCATTGAATAATAGGAAAGTTCAAGAGAAGAGTCCATTGTCCTCAAATTCGGTGTCCCGGAACTCAATGAATACACCCACAACCCTATTTTCTTTTCCGATGGTTTTATCATCAGAACAATGCCGTACCACTTATTCGCTTCAAACCCAATGAACTTTCCCGTGTCCGCAAACTTGAACACAAAATCCTTCCCGTTCAAAGTGACAACAAAATTCTTCATTGTCTGCGTTATGAAAAAACCGCCTTCGGATGTCATAAACATATTTGCGGAGTATGGGGTTATAATTGCGTTGTTTGTGCAATCTGTCAGATACCTCGTGTTCAACACAACTACATTGGTTTCACAGTCTGCAGAAAGCACTTTTAAGATTTTAGGATAATCAGTTCCCGTCATCATTACAATCTGACCTGGTTTCAGTTTGGATGCACCCGTTGTAATCAAACCGAGTTTGCCATCGGAATTGAACATCTCGGAAACTGGCATCCTCATTTGCAGAGGGCGGTCATACTTCGGTCTTATCCACATTGTGAACATTCTCTCATTGCTTTCACTCCATCCCTTATCATACCTGTATTGTATTGCAGTCTGACCATTTGGTATTGATTTAAGCGCATAATGGTGTTTGGATATGACAGTCCAATTATTATAGATGCTTTCGGATTCAATCTTCAAACGCTTGTCAAGTATTCTTCTTACATAATCGTTTTCAAGTTTTCCAATGGTGTTGTATTGTTCGGGTTTACGAACATCAGTCTCCTGCTTCTCCACCTCAACATTGAACTTATCGGTGTTGAATATAAGGGTATCGGTATCAAGTTCAATTGCGGGAGTGTCAAACTTGACCGCACTACGTTTCTGATATTGTGCAAGACTCACTCTCCAATATGCGCCCGTATAAAGATAGTCATCTGTTTCCGAAACAGCGTTCACCTCATACATCTTATTCATATACTGCTCAAAATAGAGATAGTCGCCAACTTCGGGTTTGGCATCCTGTCCGAATGCTGAACGGAAACCCTGCTTCACAATATGCACCTCGAATATTGTGGGATAGTCCATCATCAATGGGTTGAAGTTTATCTCCCTTGTTGGAAGTTGGTTGTCGGGAACAACAATCTTGACATTCCCTTCGGCAATCACGTTAAGCAGTGAATACTCGTGCAATATGACATCCTTTGAGCGTTGGTCTGCACTTGTCTTGAAATACTGAACACAGAAACCGAACATATTGGAAACAACCTGTGATAGTTGAGTATAGACATAGGATGAGTTTCCAACGGCATAGGGATTGAAACCATTGTTGCAGCATTCAAAAACAAGGTTCTGCCTTCCGCAGCAATTTTTGTTATCGTCTATGCCACAAAGCGGAATGTTTGTAACAAGTCCATCTGATGTTACGGTTTCAAGTGCAATGCTTTCAAAGGTAAGTTCACCATCACCATTTTGTGTGAGTCTGTATTGCGGATAGAAAGGTTTGTCGGGGTCAATAAGAACGTTCTTCAGATTGTCCGTTGTAAGTGGTTTCCAATCATTATAAAGAATGCCATCAGTTGACCACCTAAACTCCTTTGTATAGTAAAGAGTGTCGGTTTCCCCGCTTGCCACATATTCATAACCTGAAATTTCAATCAGGTTGGTATATGGTTCTTTCACACTAACAAGCAGTTGATCACCATTGGCATTTGTCTTGTTCCCATCAACCATTGTGTATTCGCAATATTGTTCAACATTATTTATAAATAATATGAATAATAAACAACATAGTTATGACAAAAATACTAAGACTTGATGAACACGCAAACATGATTTCCGAAAAAGTTGTTCGGGCAAAACGTGTCACCAATACGGAATTCATGAAATATGTAAAAGATATGACAAAACGTCTGAAAGAAAACGGGTGTGTTGTTTTCTACAATCCATTTGATGAAGAAAGAATGAGTGATTCAGATTTCTACTATAAAATAAACAATCTTCCATTATGGAAAAGCGGATATGACAACTATCCAAAAATATTCAAAAAACGTGGAAATTGGTCAGACACCTATTACGCATTGGATAAACCATGCAAAGAATTCATCAAACTTCAAAAAATGTTAGCAACAAAAAGAATAGACCTTAATTTTGAAGATGTAAGAATTGAATACATAAGCGGAAAGAGAGGTGCTTACGATTATGATGATTTCCGTTATCTTTGTCACGATTCAAAAACATGCTTGAAAATAATTGAATGGTTAAAAGCGAACAAATGGAACACGGGAAAACTCGAGATGAAAATACAAAGGGAAATGAATGACCAGGACCGTTACCATTACGACCGTTATGAAGATGCGTATATTGATATGGAATGTGAATGGAGCGGTTCAATCCATTACACAATGGTTCTGAAAATAAAAACTCCGACAGGCAGGGTTCGTGCAGAAACGGAGTTCTATTAAAAACACGATATATCAAGGATATATCAGAAAGAAGTGAAAATAAAAAAGGCGGTCAATTTGACCGCCTTTGCTTTATGTGGTGGTGTGCAAATTAGTAACGATTCACGTTCTGTGACATCTTTTTGTCTTTGCGGTTGTCGAGTCTGCGGCAGGATACATTCAGGTAGTTAACCCCCGTCTCCATCGCATACGAGCGTTTCAATACATTGCGACCTTTCTCAAGGTTGGTCGGAACGTGGGCATACATAATGTTCACCCGTTTTCCATCGCAACGGTCATACACCGCATAGGTTTCGCAACCTTCGTTTTCTTTGCGGGGACGACGTTTATAGAGTTTGAGGGGTTTGAAATCTTTTGCCCGTCTTCCTCTTTTATGGGAGGTTTCGTTCTTGGATTCTTCCTCTTTGCGCTTGGCAAGTTTTTCAAGGCGGCACTTTCTTGCATAGGCAAGATGGTCAAGCATTGCTTGGCGGTCATTTCTGCTCCATTTTTGCGGAGTTTGGTTGGTCTGCTCACAATCACAAGCGACCTTTTGAAGAGATGCCAAATCGGAAATCTTCATCTCTGCGAGTGCGTGTTCAACGCTTTCCTCAAAACTTTTGAGGAAACCTGCGACAAAGATAGTCAGTTCACCGATGGTCATTTGGGAGATATCACCAATTTCGTTGTTCTTGATGTACTCCTGAAGAAGTCCTTTTACTGCATTTTTCATATTGGTTAAGTTTAATTAATAAAATGGTTTATAAATTTCTTTTACACTTGAATATAATAAAAAAATCAGGAATGTGTCACTTTAATCAAAATTACATTTCAAAGTTATGTTATCATTGAATATAAAGTTGCAAATGGCATGTTCGTCATACATATTAATGACACAATCATTGTAACTATAAGGTGCGGTCTGATGGTCAAAACCCGCCTTATCCTCATCTTTCATAATAATTGTGTCAATATTCGGGTCAACAAGTTGCAAGGCATAAAGCAATGATTTGTACCCCCACGATTCTTCCAACGGGTCATATCCGTATTTTGCGGAACAAACAACCCAAGATACAAGATAGTTGAATTTGTCCTGCTGGGTGGATATGATATAATCCTCATCGTGTCCAACCACCGAATAGTCCATACAATGTCCGACAACAGCAAATGGATTTCTATCATCCCTTTCAAGTTCAAGTTTGTACATACCATTGTATTTTACAACAATGGTGTGTACCGAACTTGAATTGGTTTCAAAAACCGATTCTCTTCTTTTTGTTTTCATTTTATTAGTTTCTTTCATGTGCAAACAAAACCTCATCTTCGGGAAGCGAGTCAAAATACTCATACAATTTTCTAATTTTTTCAGGAGGTTCTTCCATACAGTCATCGGCATAGGATGTGAAGAAAACCTCATCAGAGAAAAGAAACTGCTCAATATCATCTTTCGTATTCACATTTCCATTTATCATGCCAAGCACTTCCCCATCGGTAAGACACCATGTATAATCATCATTCAGCATATTACCAAAATCAAAATGGATGTCTATGCCCTCATCCTTGAATATTTTTACAAACGCATCAACACCCTTGCAAAATTCAATTGCATTACATTCACAAAAACAGGAATAGAAAAGCATATCAAGTTTTTTCTGCATATCAAGTTCGCCAATATTAATAACGAATTTGCTTTCAAAATCCATAATATCATACAATGAGGTCAAACCTATGGTAATTTCCTTTTTGGAATTACGCAGCAACTCCCACGATTTCGCCACATCTTTTTTCTTTCTTATGACAAGCGAATGCTGTGATGAAGAGTTCGTTTCAAAAACTGACTTTCTAATTTGCACTTTCATTGCTTTCGATTTTTATAATTTCCATCGGGACAAAGACATCATATCCATCATCGTCCTCAAAATGATTTAATTCCTCCTTATACCAACTCCCGAACTTGTACCGGTAATACTCAAAACGTTTTCCATTCCACATGGCATGGTTGGTGTTGCGACAGTTGCCTTGATATTCACGACCTTCAGCAAGTTCGGATTTTGATATAACCCTTACGTGTTCAGCATCCGTATTGTTCTCGGAAGCGAATATCCGTTTGTTCGTTTCTATTTCAGGGACATCCATTATTTTTGCTGTTTCAGATACACTCTAATATCATCCGTTTCCCTAACAATACAAGCATCAGGAAACACAAGGTCATCATTCCCACAAAGATAATATTCACCATCTTCATAGCAATAAACAATATGCCATTTGTTATCGGTTATGGATTTAATCAAAGCGATATCATCCTCATTGTAGGTTTCCTTGCCAAAATAATCACAAAGCGTGCGAAACGTAGTTTTTTCAAATTTGACAAGGAAGCAGTTATCCGCACCATATTTGAGGACAAATTCTTTTTCTATGTCATTCAACCTGTTGAATTGTTCAATTGTTATATTCATACTCAATATTTTTTTCTTTATTGAATATAATAAAAAAACAAGCATTATGACTCAAAAAGTGAATTTTTTATCAAAAAGGCATAAAAAAAGGAGTTGATTGCTCAACTCCTTTTTTCTTTTGCCCTAATTAAAGGTTGTGGTTAGACAAGACTTACACCGTCCAACTTAATACTGAATGTGTAGTATTGAGTTTGAGGATAAATACCTGCTTCAACAACTGCAAAACGAGATTGCAGTGAGATAACAGGTGCCATGGTGAATTCGCTTGTGGTTTCCACTTTGTCTGCCATCAGGTAAGGACAGAATACGATACCAGGTTCGTTTTCTTTACCTTTACGACCAACAACAACACGCATATCGTTGAATGCCATGTTAGGATCAACATAGATGCTAATACCTGCAAGTGCGCCAATCGGATAAAGTGAGTTGCCATTAGCGGAGATGGTGTTGCTCAACGGATAAGGCATGAAACCTGCGCAATCCTGAAGAGCAGTACCAATAGTACCTGAAACAACTGCGAAAGTACCAGCGCCTCTACGACCACGAACTGCAATCACGTTGGAAGCAGCGATGATTTTGGTCATGATACGTCTTTGGATAGTACCCATAACTTCGCCACCGCCTGTTACGTTGGTATAAGGAACGGTTGTGGAGTAACGACCTATAAGTTCGCCATCTTTGTTAAATTCGTCACCCAACCAAAGTTTAGTGGTTTTGTCACCTGTAGGAGTTCCGTTTGTGAACCAAGCGGAGATGAGGTTACGACCTTCAACTTCTTCAATTTGGGTAGCGTTCAATGCACCAAGGTTGAACATCTTTTCAAGGATGATTTTGTTGATGCCCTGTGTCAGTTCGTTAACCAATGCTGCTTCTGCTTGAGAAACTGCGTCAATGCCGAACTGTTTGAGGTCTTGAACTTGTTCGCGGGTGATTGCTGAATCAACCTTCAAAGTCTGTGCTTTGATATCCAGTGTGTAGGATTTCAAACCAATTTTACGACCAGGAGTTGCTTCACCCATCTCACGGGTGTAAGGATTGTTTGAAGTAACGGTTTTCTTCAGGAAACCTTCACCGCTGAATGAGGTAACGTGGTCTTCAAATGCACGGACATTCTCAACACCCTTTGATTCACCAATGTAAACAGGGGTAAGGTCGCTGCCATTGCCTTTGAGTGCGAGACCATAGATACCTTCAGGATTTTCAGTGGTTTCGAGATTATCGAAAAGTTCGTAAATCGGAATACCTGCGTTTTCACCACCAACCATCAGTTGACCATTGTAGTGTGATTTTTCCATAACACGGAACAACGGTTTACCATCGATACGGTTAGGATAAATGTAGGTCAATTCGTAGTCAGCGATTTCTTCGCCATCTTTATCGGTGAACACATACACTTCATTCGGACGGAAAAGGTGTTTTTTAGCATCGCTTCCGTCACCATCCTTAACATCGTAGAGCATTGCTTTCACCATGTAAGGAGAAGCATAGTTCTTTCCGTCAGGAGTTGTGTACTTGCTATTGCCCATTTCATCAAGCGGTTTCAAACGACCACCTTCGTACACATAATCAAGGTACTGAAGAAGTCCGTGAGGACCCTGCATAGGAACAACAGGAACAAGGTCAAGAGCGATTGTCTGTGCAGCAACCTGAAGTGCCAAAGGCAGAACGCTGTAAACATTGTCACCTGAACCTGCAAGTGCGCGGTCGTAGGTATTGTTGGTAGCAGCATCAGGGAATCTGATTGCACCCATACCACCGATGTTCATATTCGGGTTAAGATGTGCGTGACCATCAACTGATTCTGCAATCATCTTTTTGTCGTGCAAATCGTGAAGATATGCGTATTTCGACATCCATTGAAGTTTTGATTCGTCAGTGATACCGAGAGACTCTTTAAGGTGTTGTCCCCAAGTAGCAATAACCTGACTATCATTAATTGCCATATTATACATAATGTTTTCAATATATTATTGTGTGAATGCTTATCTTTTTTGGCGGATTCTTTTCTTCTATAATCCAAAAGATGTCCGCATTCCTGATATATATTTATACGAGTGGTTTTCAACGTTTTTCTGAAACCCATCCGCATAAGTGAATATATTTATAAGAGTTGTTTTTAAAACACAATAACTTGATACACAACAAAAAAGCGGGAGTAATCTCCCGCCTTTCGTTTTTATTATCAATAAAATCTGTTACAGTGTATTCAATTCAACTTTAAGATTTTCAACAAATGATGGAAATTCCTCGTCAAATTCCTCGAACAAACCGAGAAATTCATCTCCACTAACTACATCAACTTTTTTAATACCTTCTTCATCATACAAATCAATCCAAACGCCTTCTGATCCATCAACCGTTCTATAATGAAAATCAAGCAAGTTGTTCACTCTATGCACAATTTCTGTTTTACTTAAATCACATGCAGGCATAACTGCTGCGGATGAATGAATATTATTCCTATTAAATTCACCCGTCAAATAAAGATAGTTATGTCTATTCTTTTTTTGAATGCTCATAACAACGTGCTTGTCATCATAAAAATGATAATCGAAATATATTACATTACTACGTGCGTCCATAGACATATTGTCAAATTGTAACATCGTATTTTTTGTATTTAGTGCCGCATCCGAAGAACTAAACATAGTCAAAAGTGGTCATACCACTTTCACTACGTTCACCATCTGATTTGTTCATCAGACTTCTTCGGAACGACAGCAGCACATCCTTCACCTTCTCACGTTTGAGTTTTCGTGGTTCGTATGCGCC
>JAEEGL012913598.1_pt1 | contig 36323 bp, 27 predicted proteins | sample 9134231 | NCBI WGS metagenome assembly JAEEGL01 (sample SAMN16246548, study PRJNA631951) | gut metagenome | biome: gut microbiome; feature: rumen; material: fiber-attached | host: Bos | place: Iran: Karaj | collected 2018-10 | reverse complement strand
GGGTACAGTTAAGCACGGTATCAAATAATCCCCTTGCCTTTCGTATTTGCCGCCCAGTTCCTCAAATAATGATTTTGCCATTGTCTGTTACCTCCACATTCTTTTTTATTTTGAATGTCCGCAAAATCCGTCCTACATCTGTCGGATACTGATATGCGGTGAATTCTTCGTCATCAATAACACCGCCGAACTTCGGATTTGATGCTGTGCAGGGCCAATAATAATATCCTCCTTGATGAACGCCCAACACATCTCCTATATCCTCTCCGATGAATCTGCAGATGGACCATTCTTCTTTCTGATTCCATTCCGAGATTCTTTTCTTTATCATTCCAAGCAACTTGACTGCATCCGGGTTTTGAGCATTCGCCCGGATCAGGCCATCTATTTTGGCAAAATACTCCTCATAGCTTTTGTATCCATAGGGCATCAGATGATCTCCGATGAGTTCATCCAGTTCCTCATATGGCCAGCTATGATATTGAAATACCTCCCCGCCATGTTCACGGGAATATGGAAAGACCGGGTATTTTTTGTGTTCTTCAGGTATATACGGCATATCAACAATCCTCATTATCAGCGTCAACCAGCTTCATATCTCCATAGAGCCATGCAACTCCGTGAACAACAAAACCTTTTTCGACCGGCTTGTCGTAACGAAAATAAAGATTGATCAGAAGTTCAAGGGTTTCTACCAGTACGCAGCAATTCGGTTCGTCCGGTTCTGCTTCAGGATCCCATTCAACGTCCAGCACTTTGCCTGTAAACAGGATATGCGGACTCTGTTGAAAATCCTTATTATCCGGGTTGGCCGGAAAAGTTCCCATTGGAATCATGGAGATGACATCCATTTTGGAATCGGTTTCCCGGTATTCGTCTTCGGAAGCATAAATGTCTATATCGCTGCCCACCGCGCATATATCCATATAGCAATACCCTTCCATGGACTCAGGGATCTCATCAGCATTGTCGATAAAGATATTCACGGGAATCTCGTAATCTCCGGTTGTCTGCATCCTAGCCATTTTCCCGTCTTCATAGTCCATAAAGTAGCAGAATTCAAGTTTGCTCATTTTCAGCCCTCCGAAGCATCTTTTTATCCCTGTTTGTAAGAAAAAACATGGCATTCCGCGCCGGCAGCCTTCGCCTGCTTCAGCATGTTTCCTGTTCCGCGGCTCTTTCCATTCCAGAATGCCGCCACGACCGGAGTCTCTTCTTTGGCATATTCCAGCATGGCTCTATTACGAATCGGGCCGGCCGCTTTTCCATACTTTTTCCATTCTGCAGGAAACACCTGTATCGGCATAGATTTTTCAGCTGCATACTGTTCCGCAAGAGTATCCACACCTCTGGCATGACCGGAAACAAGCCTGATATTCTCATAATATGCAATCAATCTGTCCAACTGAGTTTTTAAATAATTGTAGTCCTTAAAGTCTACACCGCCGCATACAATCAGCCTTGTCTCCATTTTTCATCGCCTCATTTCCCATCATCACCCGCAAGTGATTCTGCAGTATCCCCTGAGTCTTCTTCCTTGGGATATATGCTTGAACTGATCTCCCCAAAATGGTGAAAGACTATCTGGTTATCGTCTGTACATTCATGAAAGATACTGACGAGAACTGAGCCCGCCTCTTCTTCCGTTAAATGATCGTTCGCCAGAAGCAGTGGGTAATCCCACTCCCATTCTTCCATTGAATAGGTGAGTTCTATGTATAATCCATATGGTGATTTCGTAAGCAGCACCGCCTGGGGAACATCATCTTCATAGAACTCATCTTTGATCCGGATAACGACAGATACATCTGTCCGCTCTTTAACGTAATCAATGAACGCTATCAATCCGGACATCTGTTCTTCATTGACCGGCAAGTCGTTTATAGTTACCTCAGCGGTATAGTCTTTATATCTGAAGCCGTAATCAATTCTTCTTTCCGCCATCATGCTCCTCCTTCTGACACGATTATCATAGCAGATGACTTGTCCGAAAAATCCGACTTGATATTCCTAAGCCATCAGTATCTTCCCGCATCCTGGTTAAGCAAAAGCCATTCTCTGTAAAACTCTTCTTCTGTAATATCACCGGCAACAGCACTCTCTCCCCTTGACTCATACAGGTTTTTTGCTTTGGAAAGCAGATCCGCAGCCCCGTCCAAATCCTTTTCTGTCCCGAGGCCGTAATGCATTGCCATGCCTAATCTGTAGCACGCACGCCAATAATAATCATCCATCTCAGGATAAGGGCTGTCATCATTTACAATAGCATCGTAGTACTCACAGGCTTTTGCTTCATCTTTTGTCACATAAAGTCCTTGTCTGAACATCTCCCCCAATGCGTACGTCGTGCAGAATGACTTTTTATCTTCATCCCTGGTAAAGTATTCATATGCCTTTTGATAGTCACAGGGGATATCTGTTCCTTCGTAATAAAGCATTCCTATGCATTCATTCCCGAATCGTATACCGCCTTCTGCAGCTTTCTCATACCAGTGAATAGCTTCCGTCAGGTTCTTAGGCGTACCATCGCCTTTCCGGCAGGCATCTCCCAGCATGATGTACGCAAATTTTCTTCCTGCTTCTGCCAGTTTTCGAAGATACCGAACCTGAAGCTCAGCGATTTCACCATCCGGATCGTCATCTGTATATCCCTCCGCGGGAAGAACCGAGACTAATATTTCCATAGCCTCAAGATTTCCCTCGTCAGCCTTCTGTAGAAGTTCGTATAAGTTATACTGCTTTCCCGGTGTATACATCGTTTCCTCCATTCGCTATTACAGCAGTTTCGCAATGATACCGAGCAATTGCCCGGTAAGCTTATTTAAATCATTACAGCCCACCAGATTCGGATAGATCTGTACGAGCTGTTCATAACAGTCGAATTCATCCGGATCATCCAGAGAAACCCCTATGATATCAGTTCCCCTTTTTGTAATTTTTCTGACTGCATTCGCAGTGTCCTTTGTCGAAACCGGTGGATAATAGTCATCTGCATCATGTGCCGGCACACCGTCCGATAGAACAATAATCAGTCGATAATCATTCTGTGTATTGCGGGATATATACCGTTCGGCCCAGAATAACGCCAGTCCGTCCCGGTTGTCTCCATAGGCATCGATCTGCATAAGGTTCAGCTTTTCTTCTTCGCGGCCATCAAAGCCCACCAGTATGTTGACATCAATCTCCGGTTCCTCGAATTGTGCCCTATGCTCCACAACCGCATGAGTAATATTTTGCTGCTTAAGTACTTCATGAAGAATCACCGCGGAATGCATCGCTGCCTTCCTGCGGGCTCCGCTCATAGAACCTGAGCCATCAATCAACAGAAGAACAGCCATATCCGGCACATCCTGTCCAGGGACACTTCGATACCAATAACGTTTCTTCAAATCCCCAAGTCGTTTGGATGAAATACCGCTTCCATACTGGTATTTATCTTCCCGCTCGCTCACCTGCGCTTTTAGAATCTGCGCAAACCTGCTGTTATATGATCGTATATTGATCTTGTATCTGTTGTAGATGTTCTGGTAGGCCATCCGCATATTCAGATTGATCTTCGGTCGGTTTTCGTTGATTTTGATATCCTTGTGGATGACAGCGCAGTCATAATCATTCCCCTTAAATACGGCAAAGCTGCCTTCATAAGAGAGAATCTGAATTGCCGCATTTTTATCTTTGGCAAAAGACTGAACCGCCTGCATCAGCTCATCAATATTGGGGATATTTTCTTTCTCTTTGCCGTCAATATTTGTAAAGAGCCTTGTTGTCACCGCCTGGGAACGTCCTTCCCGATGTTCCTCTCCGATCGTGCTGCCGCCTCCGCTGTGCGTCTTTGTGCCGCCAAGTCGGAGCTCGATCTGTTCCATCTGCAGTTCTTCCGTATCCGGCGGAATCAGATGCGCCACCAGATCAAATGCCTTCGATGAATACTCGTATCTTTCTTTCGGTGAAGCGGCCACGCTGCCACTAAGGAACAGCGGTTTTGCCTTCTCCACATACTCGGCTATATCTTGAACAGGAGCCTCTTCACGAACCATCGGGTACAGAAGGAAAGTAACCATATGATTTAGGAAATCAACCAACTGCTCACCTGCCGTGCGGGCAAGCGGTTCTTTTCCCTCTTCTTTTGCTTTAGCCGCTGCTTCCTCTTTTTCAGCCTGAATAATCTTGCCGAATTTACGGTCAACAGTGCCTTCGGAGGGATGGTTCACAAACAGGCGGGCAACTCGACCGAACTTGAGATAAAACTCCATATTATCGAAATAGCTGCAGCCGACAGCCTCGATGTAGGCATCCTCAATAATATTTGAGATCATCCCCATGACGGTCTTTTTATTCCGCGTATCGCATTTCGGATCAGTTGCCTGTCTTCCGGGGAAATCAGTGTACAGCAGATGGAGGCACTCATGTATCGTCTGAGCCCTTGTAATGATACGAAGGGCATTCCAGGGGTCTGCAAGAACAACCTTCGGCCATCCGAGAAAATCACCGGTATTATCCAGCGCTTCCCTGTCGGTAAAGAGCTCATCTTCTCCCGGATCCACCACAATGTTCCTGCCGTCGGTAAAAGCCCGGTTCTCGTTTATGAAAAACAGGCGCACTTTTTCATTCTCCGCCAGGGTCTGTGCGAAGGTCTCCTCTGCTATTCGGTTGTAATCACATTGGAACTTGGTCAGAAGCTCCCGGTATTCCTTCTCCATATAGCCCTCCGGCACTCATTTCAGAAACCTGTTTCAGCCATGATGGCCTGCCATTCCTTAACCGTTCTCGGATACAGGAAGCCGCCATACATATCACCGCCGTCCAGGCGTTCCCTGGCTTCATCTTTTGCAATCTGAATATATTTCTTTGCCTTATCCAAATCGATTTCCGTGCCGATTCCGTAGTGATAACACTCTGCAAGACGGAAACAGACATCCGAATAGCTGTCATTCACGATAAACCGTTCTTCTTTAAGGTCTTCGCAGATCTCCAATGCCTGAATGTACAGTTCAAAGCCTTTTTTCTCATCCTTCGGAACAATAATTCCTTTACGATAATAGTCCCCAAGTTCATACATACAGTTTTCTTCGCCGCGCTCTGTTCCAATACAGTACCACTCCAAAGCCTTCTGAAGCCTGATGGGATCCGCAGTAGGTACAGGCGTCCCATCGTCTATGACATCATAGCGATAATAATTGGCAATGCACCTGCAGGCTCTGGGGCCATTATGCTCAGCTGCTTTTTCATACCACATAAGAGCTTCTTTTTCATCTTTCGGGACACCTCTCCCTTCAAGATACATAGCACCAAGATCCAACATGGAATCCGTATCACCGTTTTCAGCATTAGCCTTGAAGTATTTGACTGCGAGTTCCGCCGCCTCGGGTTCAACCGGCGAGTTCTGATCTCCCCAAACGATATAGGAAGCCACATTGAACATGGCTTCCAGATCTCCCTTTTCAGCCAGCTTCATCTCTTCATAATAGTTAAGATCCCACATTGCCATATCAGTCCTCCCCGGAAGTGGCCTCAATCTCTCTGTTGATCGCTATCCATTCCTGCTCGGCTTCTTCAAGAACACAGTCAGCTTCTATCTCCCCCGCAGGTATTCTTCTTCTGTTCTCTTCCCGGAACATTTGAATATAGTCAAATGCTTCATAAAGATCTACCTCTGTTCCGATTCCATGATGCCAGCACTCCGCAAGTCTCAAATAAATACGCAAAGCCCGGTCACTCAGAATATCGTCATCATGTTCTTCAAAAGCATCCATAAATAACTCAAACGCTTTTTTCTTGTCCTCTGGAACCCCTATGCCTGAAAGGTAAAGTTCTCCCATTTCATAAAGACAATCAGAGTTCAACAGTTCTGCTCCTCTTTGAAAATAACCTACTGCCTTAGCGATTCGTTCGGTATCAGACACAGGCACCTCTTCGCCGCCATTCATATAGTCATAACGATTGAGACATCCAAGGCAGAAACACGCTCCGGGACTATCCGGATCCCATCCGCATTCATACCAGCGGAGAGATTCCTCAACATCTCTTTCAACACCACGGCCATTCATATAACAGCCGCCCAAGTCCAACATTGCGCTTTTGTCTCCAAGTTCTGCTGCTCGCTTATAATATCGGATAGCAAGCTCTGCCTCTTCAGGTTGTAGCTTTTCCGTTTTGTTGCCATGAAGGATTGCAAACGCAACCCTGATCATGGCCTTAACATCACCGGCTTCAGCCTTATGAATTTCATCAAGATAATTCAGAGATGCAGAATAGATCTTCATTTGAGACACTCACACCTTCCATTTGTACAGCATCATGATTCCGCGGATCGTATCCTCCAATGCCCGGTCACACTTAGCGACAGGAATCAGCGTCTTCTCCGCAGCCTTTACATACCCGTCATACTTGGCGAGTCTGGCCCAGTTTTCAAGGTTTCTGGGAGAGATAACAACATCCAGTTCTTCGGCTTCAACCTTCTTTTTGATCTTGTGGTAAACACCGAGTATCTTTTCAACCATAGGCGTACACTCAGGAACCCTGGTTGTAAGCATGCGGGAAATTGCCTCATCGGACAGCGCGGCCACTTCAATGATCGCGCTGAAGCGGTTATACAGCGCCTGGTTCAGATCCTTCGTTCCGAAATAACCCATGTTCATAGTGGCAAAGAAGCGGAAATTCGGGTTCCGGCGGACCACTTCGCCATTATCCAGCCTGACAAATCCGTTATCATCCAACAGGGAATTCAAGAACGCGAGGTACTGCGGCTTCGCAAAATTGATTTCCTCAAATACGACAGCACCGCCTTCGTGGATTGCTTTGGTGACATAGCTTTCCTTGAAAATGATCCTGTCATCCTGCGGAATAAACTTGCCGAGAACAAATTCATCCAGGTTCTCAGTGCAGTTGATCGTCTCCATGATCGGCAGTCCGATTGACTGCGCGACCAGTTTGCAGGAGATGGTCTTGCCGGTGCCGGCGGGTCCGTGGAACAGCACAGCCAGCAGATCGCCGTTTGAAACGGCATTACAGACACTAACAAGGTTCTCCGGCAGCACAAATTCGGAGGACAGCGCCGGGATCCATGTTTTCTGTTCTTCCGTGAAAGTATCCTCCGGGAATTTTCGGATCGGATCTTCTGTCTTTTCTTCTGCAGCCGCCTTGTTCTCCCGGATCACAGCATAGCTTTCCGCCCAGGAATGCCATCCGGCCGTATCGACATCAGAAAGATCCTTATAATCCAGCTCATATTCATCCATTTTATGATTCTGGTAAAAATCCTCGTGAAGATTGACGAAAACATCTGCTACCGGATTATCCACAAAGTTCTCCATCACAGTCCGGTACTCATTGTTGCTGTCGATCTCCCTTCCGAGCAGGACCATAAACGAAGGAAGCAGCTTGTACAAAGGGTGCAGATGCTCCATATTCCCGGGGATCAGCGTACCGGCATCATCATAAGCAGCCAGCTTTATATCCATCCCAGTTGACAATGCACGGTAACGGCTGATTCTCCGGTCTACAACTCCGCTGACCCTGTAATCCTCTGGAATCTCAAAATCCAGATACACGGATTCCCTGTCATCACTGACGTAGAAATCCCCAAATGTTTTTCCTTTTGCAGTAGCCTGGAGCATCGCTGTAAACAGGATCACCGCCTCACCGATCGGCTGACAGAGTGTTGTTGTCCCTTTATAGGATTGATTGTCCGGATGCACATAATACTGTGTCGCATCAGACAGGTGCTTAAAGCCAAAGCCCTTATAAATCTCCGAAGAATTCTCTCTTACAACCTTATACGCGACCTTGAATATGTTCATCTTGACCCTCCTGAAAAATATGTCGATCGTTACATCGGTCCAGCTGCTCAAATCCGGCAGCTCAGCTCCTACACATACTTGTCTGAAAATTCTAATACATTCATCCAGATCTTCTTCGGGAAGCCGGAATATCTGAGGTTTCTTCTTGCCGACATTCAGTCCCAGCTCAATCAGGTACTTATCCCCGTTTCTGCAAGTCTGAATGAAATCCATTTGTTTCGGATATCCCTTCAATTCGACAACCAGGTATTCTTCCGCCAGATCCCGTAATCCGGAAATAATACCGACAGTGTCGCCAAACGACTCTTCTGAGCAGGGGAAGTCCATGCTCCGTTTATATCCAATCGGGAAAACGCCTGTCATGCTAAGGACTGTCCCTTTGGTTTCTTCCGCCATATAGCTACCCTTCTTCCCATCGGTTATTTCTCATAATCTCACAATTACACTATAGCAGCCGGCAATGTCCTGATGGTCGTTTGCCAGGCGACTTTTCATGAAGATAAGAAGTGCCGGGGAAACCCGGCACTGATAATGCGCCGTGTTACCTAAATCTGCGCATTCACATGACATTATCTCATCGCTTACAGTGTAATCATATCAGATCATGTGTCCCGAAAATCTCCCTTGTTTTGTTTGTTCTCCTCAGACATTCCGATATGATCAGATATCAATGTGGTACGTCATCGCATCAGCTTCAAACCCTGTTGTTGCTTTGAACGCTTTAACATATGCAGACAGCTGGCCCTGGTAACGCAGGTCCAGATCACTTCCGTCGGCATTCGTCTTGTAGTCAACAATGTGCCACCTGCCATCTTTCAGGTAAACCACATCCATGACGCCGTTCCAGACTGTCCGGACGTCTTCCGCCTCATCCATATAGCTGAACGGCACCTCGCAGTACACCTCATCGGCGGAAAGCAAAGTGCTAAGCATATTTTGGGGAAGTCCGTTTGTCTGGGCAAATCCCCCTGCCCGCATCGTATCCGCCACATGTAGAAGAGCTTCCGTGAGCTTGCTTTCATAGCCTTCTGTGCCGGGCGTACGATACTCGCGAATGATCTCGCCGACAGCAGAACGCACATCCAGCTGATTACCCGTTGTCACAAGCATCTCCATCAGCTTATGTGTCATGGTGCCAAGAAGGGCCGGAAAACGATGTACGCCAGAACCCGTTTCGGTTTCACTGCTGGAAGTACCTTCTTCCTCCGGGGCATACTCCTGCTCAGGCTGATCCGGGGACTCCGAAAGCTTTGACAATACATGCAGCCGGCTCGGATTCTCTGCTTTATAGGAGGCATTCTCAGCAGAGCGGTCATTCAGGATGGCCGATTCCTGTGCCGCATTATAAAGCTCTGCCGCATTTACGGAAATCTCCGCTCGTTCACCCTGCTCCGGAGCATCCGGGATCAGATCAAACAGATCCGGAAGGCCTGGCTCCATGATCGGACCCCATTTGGAATTCGGTGTTTCTTTGTCCCTGGAGATTTTTATGCTATTGCAAAGGATCAGTACATTTCTGGCTCTTGTAGCGGCAACGTAGATCAGCCGCTGTCCTTCCGCCGCAAGAGCTTCACCCTCTGCAGCCTTTTCACCCGGGAAGTCGGCAGTCTGGAAATACGTTATGCTTCTGCCGTTCTCGTCCCGTTCGCTCTCCAGAGAGAACAGCCAGCCTTCTGAACCGTCATCCCCATGCTGCATTCTGTATGCTGCGGAAAAACTGTTGGTGGAAGCCGCCGCAAGGATCACGATCGGCGCTTCAAGGCCTTTCACCTTATGCAGGTTGGCCATATGCACACAGTCCTTGTCCGCATCAAGGGAGAGACACCGTTCTTCTCCCGAAGCACCGCTGATCAGCCCGTTCAGATATGCCGCGCCATCGCTAAGCGAAACGACCAGTCCGGACTTTTCGGCATTCCGCAGCAGTTCCAATGCATAATAGACGACTTCAAGATTCTCGGAAGGCGAGGTCTGATACACCCTGAAATCATCCATGATACGCGAGAACAGCGCTGCCGGTGACAGTCTGGCCGCAGCCGAATAAAGGCTCTTCAATTCATCTATTTTCTCTGCAACGGTAAGAGCAGCCGCATCTGTGCAGCCTTCTGTCTTAAAAACGGTTTTTAAGGATACCGTACCGCCGTTTGACCTGTACCGCAGGATATCTTCTTTTGTCAGGGCAATCAGCTTTCCCGTGAGCGCTCCATAAAGCGCAAGGGTATCATCTGCATTCGCCACTGCTGAAAAGATATTGCAGATCTCATGTAGGGCTACGTTCTCAGCGAAGGGTATATCTCCTTCCACCCTTGTCGGGATATCCCGGGAATCGAGCTCCGCCATGATCGGCCCCAGCTTTTTCTTGCCGTAAGTGATGACCATGAAATCGCTGTAACGGATCGGGCGCGGCTCCTTATCTTTCTCACCCCTGAGTCGGAACCGGCTGTTGCCGACAAGCCTTTCGATGATATCCGCGATCCTCACAGGATCCGTCATATCCGGATGCTCCCTGGCTGCCTGCCCCACATATGCCTTGTAGGTATAAATGCCCTGGAACTCATTTTCCGTTGGCTCAGGGAGCGGGATGTCCTCATAGCGGCTCTGGTTCTCCGTCTCCTCCGGCAGCAATTCCGTGAAGACACGGTTGAAGTATTCACAGATCTGCCTGGTTGACCGGAAGTTCCGGGACAAATTCAGGATCGCACCGCCGCTTGCTTCAAACAGTTTCTTCACCTTAAGGAAAGAAGTCACGTCTGCGCTTCTGAACCGATAGATGGACTGTTTCGGGTCACCCACGATGAAGAGCGATCCCTTTCGCGGCACACAGGCGCTCCACTGCGGAACCGGGTGTTCCGATGACAGATAGAAAAACACCTCCGCCTGCAAGGGATTCGTATCCTGGAACTCATCGATCAGGAAATAACTGTGCCTGTCGTAGATGTACCGGATCAGTTTTCCATCGCCCTCGGCATCTCTTTTTAGCATATTCCGGAGGTAATAGAGATAATCGAAGAAGGTAAGGCTTCCCTTATCCCGCATTGCCTGTTCCATTACCGGGACACACTTCATCAGGAATGTCATGGACGCGTCATACCGGAGCTTTACGAGCTTGTCATACAAGCCGCCGTCATCTCCGGAAGCAAACTCATACCATTTCGGCTTCTTTCCCTTTCCGCCGGGAACAAACACAGATCCCAGCGATACCGCATAATGGTCCATCGCCTCCGGGATCAGCCTGATGTCTTTCAGGCTTTTCAGGGCATACAGAAGATTCGGGTAGTTTGTGCTCCAACGCCGACGCACGGCGTTATAGGAATCCGATATCCGCTCCCAGGCATCACGGCTTCCCTTATTGCCCTCATACTTCAGCTCCGGACGATCGACCAGGCACTTCACGGCACGAAGAAGCTCTTTCCTCTCATCCTCAAAGTCTTTATCAATATCAACCGCAGCCACCTCATGGAAATTGAAGTGCACGTTGCGGTTGTTCATTATGAAGGAGATGCCCTGCACAAAAATATCCTGGGCTCCTCGATGGAGGGCCTGAAATGTCTTTGCGAAAGACTGAAGCTCCTCACCGTATTCCCCGGCGCTGATCTTCACATACTGCTGTTTATAAATCGTCGCTGCATCCCCGTCGGACACAATGTTCGCGTCAGACGGTATACCCGCTTCTGACGGGTGCTCAGACAGCACCATACTGCAGAAGGAATCGATCGTGCCCATAAAGCAGAGGTCGATGTTCTGGAGCGCCTTTGCACAGCGTTCCCTCGTCAGAGTGTCCGGCTGCTTAAGGCTCCCCGGCCACTCCGGATGCGCCACTACATAGTTCGGATTGCTCCGTTCGATCAGGAGCTTCTGGAATCTGTCGTAAAACTCTCCCGCCGCCGCCTTAGTGAAGGTAATCGCACAAATTTTGCTGATATCGATCCCGGACTCCACCATGGCCACCATCCGGCTGACCAGCATAGTGGTCTTACCGGACCCGGCACCTGCTTCTACGAAGAAGTTCTCGTCCATCTCGGACACGATCCGGTTTCGGGACAGGGTATCTCTTTCAAGGCTTAACGTATATTCCGCCACAGTTAAGTCCCTCCTTCCTCTGTATCCGCAGAATCGGAAAGCTTTCCGCAGATCGATTTGTACTTGCAGTATCTGCACGGGTCTTCCCCATCCTCGGAAGCTTCTGCCGCGGGGAAAGAACCGCTCAGCATACAGTTCTTAAACAGCATCAGCCGTTCCGACAGCTGCCCCTTCATATCATCGTCGAATCTGCATGTCACCGTCTCTCCGAGGCGGATATACCGGTATTCGCCGCCCGATATATGAAAGCCCTTCTGTTCCATCAGATAGGCATAAACGATCACCTGCAGGCAGGTCCCGATATCGTCCTGCATATGCCTGACGCTTCGGCCGCTCTTGAAGTCAACGACCAGATATGTCCCGTCATCCAGCTTCTCAACACGGTCCGGGAATCCATGGATCTTTACGCCGCTCTCATGTGTGCAGTAAATATCCTCTTCCTCCAGAGCGACCTCCCTGTGGGGATCCATTTCATAAGCCGTTTCCATCATTTCAAGGAACTGCTCCCTGACCGCCGGTACATTCTCGGCGATCAGCGGCGGGTGTTCTTTAAGGAAACGGTCAAAATACTCCTCCGATTTTTCCCTGAATGCGGCGGCATCCAAGGCTTCCCCGCCAAGCGCTTCCATCAGGGAATGTGCCAGCGTACCGGTATCCATGGCTGAAATGATCTCGAAGGGGTCATAGTCCTCCGGCTCCGGGATCCCCAGGATATACTTCAGCATGAACTGCCTTGGACAGCCGAAGAAGGAATCCAGTGCCGTAGGAGACCAGGCCTTTTCCAGATTCCACGGGACGGGAGTTCCCTGCACATTTGTCGGGACTCCTGACCGGATCCTCTGTCCTTTGGTATAAGCACTGCCCACCAGTCTTGAAACAGAGATCGCAGGCTCAAAGTAATCGACCTTCCGGATCTCCTGCTCCAGTTCGCCTGATGTCGCAGCGCCTCCGTGTTCTTCACGGAACAGTTCAAAAATCAGAGAGGACGGATTGTCCTTCTTCAACTCGGATACATTCAGTCCCGCATAAGAAACGGATATTTTAGAACCGAGAGCGGATGCCAGATGGGCCAGTGTCAGAAGCTCTTCCCTTTTCCGAAGGATTCTGCCGTCTGCCGTAAGCTTTTCTGCCCCCGGGCCGAACAGCTTCAGGTCTTCATCCAGAAGCAGATAATTTTCCCTTGGAGACCCCGGGAAGTTTGACGCAGACAAGCCGGCAATATACAGATTCTCACGAATGGATGCAAACGCTCCCTCGATTCCGGTAACATGAAGCTTGCCGGATTCGCTTCTCTGCGCACAGACATTCAGCTTCAGAACATTCGGAATGATGTCGTCCGCATTCTGATCCGCACCGGAGCTGCGGATGACCTTCAGTTCCTCATAGATCGCTCTGGACGCGGCAATGTCGAGCATCATAACCAGCTGATCCGCATTCGTATCGCTGCTTTTCCGGATATAAGCGTATTTGGAAATGAAGTCTTCCGCAGGTAGTGCCAGCTCCTTTGCCACGATCTCAAGACATGGAATAGCCGAAAGCTTTCTTTGGATCCCCTTATAATCCTTGGACTCTTCCCCGATCAATGCAGCTTCCTCATTGACGGTCCTTCTGAAGTCCTCAATGCGCCCCCTGTTCGTCTCCCTGTCGTTCGTAAGCCTAAGATTGCCGAGGACATCAAAGAAAGTGCTCCAGCTGAAGCTGTCTTCCCGTTCAGGAAACTGATCGAAAAGCTTTGTCCTGTTGAAGGCTTTCGCCGCGAGCATTTCATTCAGGGCAGCCGCACCGAAGAAGCCCCCGGTGATCCACTTATAATACAAGGCCAGAAGCCTAGCAGGATTGGAGTTTATGATCGGGATCCCGCAGCCGAACGTGACCGGGATATCATACAGAAGGGCGTAATCGAAAAACAGCTGACTATAAGTAACGCCATCCGTCACGGCGACTGTACACTGGTCCAGCTGTTTTCCGGAATAGATCTCTTCCAGGATCGATTCAACCTCATTCGGAGCACCGTAGCAGTTCTTAATGCTGTCAATATGAACGTATCCTTCGGGTACTCCAAACAGCTCATGGATTCCAGTTTCTGAAGCCATTCCTCCCGAGATCCTGTCAAGGAGGACGGTCTCAAGAGGACTCAGCGGATACTCTTTTAAGGTCAGGAACTCCGCGCTGATCACCCTGCTCTTTCCGGCAGCCATGCGGATCAGCGAGACCGCATCCAGAGCATTCCGCTGTGAAAGAATATCTTTGTATTTCCGATATACTTGAAGAAGCGCATTGTTTTTCTCCTTGAAGATTCCCTGAGAAAGAATGCGCTCCAGCTCCTGTGCTTCATTTTCCGAAGCAATGAGGCTCCTCATCCGTCGAACAGCAGAAGCGATTTCCTGAATATCAGAATAGGATGCCTTTCCGAAATAAGGCTCTCCTGCGACCGCCTCAGCTATAATACCGGCTTCTTCTCTCGCACTGACAAAATCCTCCGCTATGGAAACACCGGAACGCATCAGCGCCAAACGGGCGAGTTCCGCCGCACCGCATATCCGCAAACCGATGCAGTTCACGCCATGCAGCGCAAGGCTGCGTGTCAGTTCATTCCCGTTTAGCCCCGGCGCTAAAACAATCCGTTCTCTCATCTGCCACCTCTATCATCTGTATCAATCCCGTTTTCTGGGGACTGTCAACTGCATGTATAACCCGGTTTCATCAGCTTCAGGCTTCCCGGGTATTGTCTCCGATAAACCATGTGCATGCAGTGCTCCGGCAACCGCCAGGCAGACTGCATCCATCAGATCATCCTGTTTGCATTTATACTCTTTCGCCCTCTCCCATAAGCCGGCGATTTCATTCTTTTCAAGATATTCGGACAGGATCTGCTCCCGCTCCATAATGCCGGTGAATTCCTTCTTTCTGCTCGCCACTACAGCTCCATTCAATCTTGAAAGCACCACTTCCGGATGGCTCTCAAGAATCCTGTTTTTGTATTCCGGATGTGTATTCAAAAAAACGTCCAGTTCCTTTATCTTCGGAATGATCGCAATGGACTGCTTCGAAAGGCTCTTCCCAAGGGCACGGAAATTTGCCTGTTTCTGCGCTTCCTCTCCCTCGGCATATACCGCATCCCGTGACGGAATCGGGAATACAGAAGAAGACTTCCGTCCCAATTCCTCCTTGGCGGCTTTATCCGGTCTGAGCTGGTCTGCACTGTTCCGCAGACCGATTGCCATGTCGATCATGAATGCATCAAAATCAGAATAGTCTGAAACAATATCATCGATCCGTGCGTATCGCTTAAACTGTAAACTCCCATGATCCAGAACCGCTGCGATCCATCCGCCCTTACAGCCATCCACTCCAATATAAAGCCCGTCCTGTGTAAGAGTTCTGTCCGGAATCGGATACTGCAGAGCCACATTCATGATATGGGCAATGTTCTGCTCACCGGCGAACTTGTCCTTTTCTGCAAAATCCTCGTCCAAAGAAAGCCAGAACAGCGGATTCTTCTCATCTTTCAGAACAACGTCACTTTCCAGTTGTCCGACATACAGCTCCAGATCAAAATTCTGATGATAATAACGGATGTCCATCAGGCGAAACAAACGAATCTGTTGCCTGCTGATCCCGGTCTCCTCCTGCAGCTCGCGATAAGCAGCCGATTCAGATTCCTCGCCCGGCTCCACTTTGCCGCCGACAAAGTTATAACGTCCTTTGTATGGCTCATTTCTGCGCTTACAAAAGAGCGAGGCGTCCTTTGTCTTATTGAAAACCACTATACAGTTATATACTTTCCCCATATTTCTCATTACTGCCATACCTGTAATGCGCTCTTTCCTGCCCGCTTCATGCATTCCGCCGTCAGGTTTACCCAACTAAGGCAGTGATCCAGAATAATCGAATCAGAGGTAATCACATTTTCTTTCCCGTAAAGTGCCCGGTCCACATCTCTCAGAATCTGAATATCCAAAGCGAAGGAGAAGCCTTTTTCTTTTTCTGCAGAATCCGCGATGAGCGTCTTCAACCTGCCGGAATTAGAAACAGGTTCGTCTAACAGGATATTCAGATTTCTCACACCAACTTCCTGCAGTACACTGAGCATCATCCATACAGCATCCGTCGTTTCTGGAATCAGCCGGTATGTACCTCGGAGAGCCGCAAGATCCCGGATCGTTTCATCCATACACTGAAATAGCAGGGAATCGCTCAAAAGCACTTTAAGAGTGATGATGGTGTTGAAGCCGTCAATCCACACTTCCTTACCTGTAAGATCATGAAGATCCGTTTTCTTTCTGTCGCGTTCCGCAAGCTGATTTTTGGAAGCCACGCTTCTGGTGATTGCCAGACGCTGTCTTTCGGAAAGGAGAAAATGATTGCCCACGAAAACTGTCGCCTGCTTCAGATCATATCCCTCATCCAGCAGGTAACAGACGTGCCGGGATGCCGTTTTCATTGTTTCTATAGCTTCCGAGGAAAAGTTTCTTTCATCCTCCGGAACAAATCCCCGTTTTGCATCCATATTAGAAATCCTCACTTCATCAGCACCGATACAGAAAACAGAATTAGCGCCAATATCGAATGTGTCCTGTCCCTATGTTTACTAATCTCTCCTATTACAGTGAGTGTAATGAATATCACTGCACCTGCTATCGCAATTTGCCAATGGCCTACAATAGTTGGAATTATATGCCCTCCTGTAAACCAGTCTCCTAACAAACCACATAATGAAATAGCAATCGCCAGTATTTCACCATACAAGGCATCCATTGATGCTTTCTGCGCAAATTTGTTACTTCTATCAATTTTGACATCAACATCCGCCATTATTCCGCCGATGCTTCCACCGACTGTTGCAGCAACAAACTCTGTTGTGGTTTTTGGCTGAATAATCATGTACGCCGCAGCGATTCCTACAGCGATATGCGTTTTCCCCATCATAATTCAGTATTCTCCACTTCTGAAAACTCAGCCTCAATGGTTCTATAATAATCAGGATCGCAGAGATTATAGTTCATAAGATTACGACGTAGCTTCATGCAGTTGGGCCTAAACATGGCATAAGTTAATCCACCTGAAAGGAGGCTTCCGGCAACAGGGATTGCAGAAGCTACAGTATCGGCAAAAATCTGCTTTGTCATCCGTATCCCAATCTTGGTTGCAATCTGTTTCACAATCGGATAGATAGTGCCTTTTGTCAAAGCTTTCTGAGCGAGTTTTTTCGCGACATGCTCCGCGATAGTGTTTGCAAGCTTGTTAAGCGTTGAAGCAGCACCCTGAACACCAAACATAACCCCTAAGAAAACCATAACGAAATTCATTGTTTCAGAATCTACGTTATCTTCATTAAAGTCAAACTGCTCAAATCCATACAGGTATGCCAGTTCTTGAACAACACGAAGGATAAAGGCAAAATATGATGTTATATCTGCAGTGGCTGCCCCAACAGCCACAATCGCTGCACCGGAGCTCGGAAGGCTTGCTGCTACTGAAAGTGCCGTCACCTTTGTAGTTTCATAATCAATCACGGTCTGAGACACTTTGTTAATAACCTTCTTTGAGATACCCGCTTTCGCAGGATTATGCTTGATGGCAAGCGCAATTGTATCTTCTGGGCAGTATTTCAGAAGCTCTTTTCGCAAGAAGACATCTCTACGAATTTTCACGCCAGGAGTTTTCATCGCTGTAGTCAGCACTTTTTCTAATGTCAACTCTTCTTTTATCTTTTTCATAAGATCAGCCATTTGTTATTTCTCCTTTAGGCGACTCTCTTTAAATCATCTCCGAAAAACTTTCTTGCTATCGCGTCAAGAGAAGCTGCTATATCCTGAAAGCTCCTGTTCAAATCCAGTGTTCTCGCGGAAATTTGATTTCCTCCAACCGGCACAGCCGATAATGACGGAAAAACATCCTCCGTTGTCTTTGCATATAAAAGCATTCCGGCGACATTGCCTGTGTGCTGCTTATCTTCATTCTTTACGTATGTGTATATCTGGTAAACATTGTTGCTATGAAGCATCTGCTTGCCCATATAGTTTGCCATGGAATGCTGATAATACTTGGCATCAATGATCAGTGTGCGGCCGCCATAACGAAGCATAATATCAGAATGCATCCCCGGCAGCTGTGCTGCCGCAGACAGCGAAAAACTATCTGGCAAATCCCATCGTATTGGACTGTCGTTTGCCTTTAGCATCGGAAAATGTTGCCGATAATACTCAAGAATAAACTTCTCATATAATCTTGGCATTCCATCTTCATCGAACAGCGAAAATTTTGTCATGCCTGCAGTTGATGACGGGAGCAGACTCTGCCATGCAAAGCGGCAGATATTCATCAGCATCTCATAGTTCCGATTATTTCTATGGTACTGTAGCCTTCCCCACTGCACAGTAGAGAGGTTGATATCGGAGACCGAATGGAAATACAGCATTTCACTTCGGAGTGCCTTTCTGTACTTAACAGACACTTCCGAGCATCCTATAAGCTTTATAGACACTGCCCGTATTATCTGGTTTAATTCGTTATCCTCCGAAAGTTCATCATACGAGCAATCCACCTTCTGTATCTTCATTGCCTGCAGCTGCTTTGTCTCATACGGATGTAGTTTCCCGCGAAGCGCTTTGGCCTGTTCTGAATTCTCTTTATATGTTCTGTACAGACCCTTCTTTAATTGCATCGCAATTCCACGTGACAAGATCGCTGCAAGCATATCTTCCACGTGATTAAAGTCTTCCGTTAGAATATCCATATAGTTCTGCTGTCGCAAAATACGGAAGGCATAACAGAGCATATGAAAAATATTATGAATCAGTATTGTTGACTCATTCATTTTGGAATACACTCCTTAGTCTTCCTTCCCAATTCTGCGCTTTATTCTTATCATCGAACCAGTATTCATATAACGTAGGGAGAATATCAAATAACATAACTGACTGGAGCCACTCATCTGTGTAACTCTCATCTTTCTTAAGGCACAGATAACTATGCCCAATCTGGAAGCCTGGCCCCAAAGCAGGATCACTGCTAATATCTTCGTTCAGAAGAATTATTTGATTAACGAAATCATCAAAGACGCTTTCATCAATGTTGGATTGGTATTCCTTAAATCCTATCGTCGGAAATCCTGGTTCCATCTCAAAGAAGCTGAATCTGCGTCGCAGAGCATAGTCAATTAAGGCAAGGCTCCTATCTGCCGTATTCATCATTCCTATAAGATACAGGTTTTCTGGCACAGAGAATGGTTCATGCGTGTAAGCCAATAGCGTTTTATTATCTTCGCCACGATAATCCGCTTCTATAAGCTGAAGCAGTTCTCCAAATATCTTGCTGAGATTTCCTCTGTTAATCTCATCAATGATAAAGAAATACTCCTGTTCCGGATGCGTCCTCGCCTCTTCGCAGAAATCATAGAATACTCCATTCTTTAGCAGGAAATCAGAGCCTTCCGGTTTGTATCCCATAATAAAATCTTCATACGAATAATTCTGATGGAACTGTATCGATGCTATTCTCGACTCATCCTTTACTCCCATCATGGAATAAGCGAGCCGTTTGGCTGAAAAAGTTTTACCTACACCGGGCGCACCCTGAAGAATAACGTTTTTCTTTCGTTCTACAAGGCCACGAAGTTTCCCGTAGTCTTCTTTGCTCATGAACACTTCTGCAAGGAAGTCTTCTTCCGTATATTTTTCCAACGTATTAACAGATTCTACTACCATGCCTACTTCCTGCAGAGAAGCGCCGACTTCATTCGTTGCCGTGGCGGGATCTTCCGTTTTTACAGAAAGCTCGATATCTGACAGATCTATTTGCTCAAGAGCGTCATACAACTCATCTCGTAATTTCCAAATATACGATCCTTTGCTTTCTTTTGGCGCTACTTTACCAACATACAACACCGGCCAATAACGCGAGTTCTTACTGTCTCTTGGCATAACCGGACAATTTGTAAATGCAACAATACGCTTTGCCAAAGCAGAGGATCCGCTATTATAAAAGTTTTTGGTTTCACCATATTTATTCGCCAATTCAGTACATGTTGCCTGACCGCCTATATCCTTCATTCTTGCCATTATTGCAAGGCTTGCTTCAGTAAACACGTCTCTATTCTGAAGAAGTTCGATCCATTGATCCGTGGCGATTCCTGGATTGTAATCCACAGGAAACCACTCATCTTCGCGGAAGAAACGGCTGATATAAAACACCACATCGCAGGCTAGAGTGTGATATTCCGGGTCAGGATAACAGTCGTCTGTACAAAGGCTGTGAAACAGATCGAGAATTGCCTGATTCTGAATGATGCCATCATGGATTTCATCACAAAGCTTAAATGACTCGATCATATTTGACGGATCGGAAGTCCGTTTCGGAACGAAAGTGCTTTCCAACACTTCAGCTGCTGGCTGCATCTCGCCATATTTGTAGATATAATACTTATCTGGATACCGCAGCCACAGATAAACACTTATGGCGTGTAAATCCTGGAAGGTATTCTTCCAGCCAGACTCATTATGATTCAGCTTCCTGTCCTCTGCATATGCCCTGAACGAGCTTACTCTCTCACTGAGATCACGTGTCTCATCGTAAAGTATCTGGAATTGTTCTCGCACACCTTCCGGATCTTCCTGAGCGAAACCAACAATCATAGCTTTTGCATAGTAGAAGCCCGATGCCAGCAGATTGTCCGCTTTTTCTAAGGCTAACTCAAGCATTACGGCAAAATCACTCACGTTTTTTTCAAAGTCTTTGTCGAAATGCTTTTGGAAATGATTGATCGCTTTCCATTTGTAGTCTTCATTGTTAGTAAAGTGTTTGGGGAGATACTTCAAATAAGCCTCTTCCACTTTTTTCAGCACATTCTGATTAATCATGCGTCTGCCTCCTCCATGACTTTCAGTTGTTCCGTTTATTTGACACAGACTTCAGCCTAATAACTCTTAAACGGATTGGATCTTGTTTTGATTAGCGAATCTCAATCGGTATTTGATGTTCTATTCTCAATCCACTTTCTGTTAACCGGGATGTATACGCTTTAAGAGCCATTCCTAAGCCCATGCATTTTTCAAGTTCTGTAAAGAAACTGCTTTTACCGTCTACAACAACTGTTTTTACATATGGATGTAGGGATACTATAAAAAAATAGGTCTTTTTCCCTTCCTTCAGTAAAGTTTGAATCATACGTAATTGATTAATAGTTCGTTCAGAATAAACTGTCGGGAAAGGCGCAGCACTCTCAGTTGATATGATACTTTTGACTTCAATAACTGTATCTGTGTCTTCGATATAAAAATCACATTTGTATCCTGCTATGGTTTGCTCCTTTATAACATTTTTCCGCTTCCCTAAATAAGCAAATGTCCTATTCCGTATACTCGTTTCAATTGCACGATTAGCCATAGAAGTATTCAACACAATATAGCTATGCTTATATGGAACTGCAAACAACGCATACTTTGTTCTACAATGAGGTGTCGTCGTAGGAACGAGTAATACCTCTTTCTTATTCAACGTCAAAAAGTTGCTTAAATGGCAGGATGAGGGAACATAGCAGACAACCGGCTCTGAATCAATCTCCACTTCACACAAAAACCGATTCTTCAGTTCTTTTATGAAGACTCCTGTTTTGAACTCATCAGAAAGGGTTGTCTGCATGACATATTCCTCGCCTATTAAATCTTAGTCTCTAAGAACTTCTCCAACTCTGTCTCCGAAACAAACAGTCCCTGCATCCGTTTCGTATCGGATTCTGTGACCATTAGCATGTCACCTTTTCCCAACAAGTTTTCTGCGCCAGGCATATCTAGTATTGTCTGAGAGTCCGTGTGCGAAGGCAATCTGAAGGAAACCCTAAAAGGAATGACTGCCTTTAATGCCCCTGTCACGATTTGTGCTGACGGTCTCTGAGTAGCAATAATTAGGTGGATTCCCAAATTTCGTACCCGCTGAAGCAGCATTAACAGATTTTTTTCAAAATCTTTTCGTGTTCCATTCATTTCAGCTGCCTGGATCAAATCGGAATACTCATCGATTATGACCACCAAGCGCTTCATTTTATTGTTGGGATTTTTTTGGTTGTAGGAATCAACATCCTTGCTTCTACAGGCTCGTAAAGCAGAGGTTCGTTCTTCTTTATCAACCGTATTTATTCTCTGAAGCATTTCCAATGCTTCCTCAGCTTCAATAACGACCTTTCCACCATAAAGATGTGGGAGCCCCTCAAAAAAGATGAAATCCGTCTGCTTGGGGTCTATTATCAGCAATTCCATGTCTTCAGCAGAGTACTGATATAACAAGCTGACTAACATTGACTGTAGAAATATTGTTTTTCCGGACCCAGTGGTGCCCGCAATAAGCATATGTGGTGCCCCTGCAACGTCCAATATTTCAAATTTTCCATCAGGTGTTTGTCCAGCAATTACATCAAGATGTCCCTTGCTCGTGTCAAGAAGATCTAAATGCTGCATCAAACTTATTGATTTCCCGGAATCTGCAAAGGGAACGTCTACTGAAATATAACTGGTCCCCTTCATATGCTCTATAAGTATTTCTCCATTTGCTTCAAGCTGAATTGCAATATCATTCTTATAACGATTCAGACTGTTTACCGTTTCTCCCGATTTTAGTTTTACGGGAAAACGTGTAAAACGTGCTGCCTCTTGTACCATATCAACATCGATGGCTTCTGCTCGAATGCCATAATCCTTAAACACCTTGTTGAGTTTTGCACACTTCTCTTCGATTTTCTTACGTTCCTCCGGATTGCTTTCTTCGACCACCGATGCTGTCGACGGTACTCTCACATCAGAATTAGGCCTGTCGCCAATAACCTCAGGCTTATTTTCTGTAACAAATCCAGCATTTTCCGTGTCATTCTGGCCCGCTATATTTTCTGACTTTTGTGTTTCGGATGCAGAAGAATCGAGAGGCAAAGCCTCCCCTGCTAATGTTGAAAATGCCACATCAGCCAAAATACTTTGAATCTCATTGCTTCCTATAGTTGTCAAGCAATAATGATTTCCTTCAAAGCCTTCACAGCCCTCATAATTGACAACAGAACTCACATAGTTATCGAAGTCAACAAAAGCAATATTCTTTTTTACTATAACCTTGAACTCGCCCGCAAATAGTGCGTTTAGTTCATCGCAATAATGAAGTTTCTCAGTTGCTTCAATATTTGCATGGAACAAACACTCAAAAACCTGCTCTCTTAGAATCTCTCTTCGAGACACTGTTGTAATTCTTTCAGTCGCACCAAACATTTCATAAATAAGCTTTTCAAGTACTGTAACCTGCTGTACAGCATGTCCGGAAATCTTATCATTTTTTATCAAATAAGAATTCGCATTATTTGCATATGTCTTTACTTCGATAATATCTACAGTCGCCGTGCGATCATCATGAAGATTTATAGCAACAAGGTCAGGAAGCTCGCCTTCATCTCGTTCTGAAAGCCATTCCTGTGCCAATTGAGTGTCTAAACCGACTAATATGGCATCAGGATTCTCCCTCTTGAAATGAATAGCTGCAAGCGCCGTCCCCAGACTGCCTTTTCCATGCTTTTCATCAAATATTTTATTTGAAGTATGTGAAACAATACTAAGAAGGCCATCATCATTAATATTTCGTATTGCTTCAATAACTCCTTTGATTCCAGTGTCCCTGGGTATAAAGTTCCCTAACTGTTTGACAAGCGTGTCGTACCCAAGAATAAATTTGTTACAGTTGGCTGAATAAATACCGACAGATCGATAATCATTTTCACGATAGAAAAGCTTTTCACTCGCTGCCCTTAAAGAAATATCCCAACTCTTTAAGCTCTGATCTAAAATAACCAGCCAATCAGCCTGTTTAAGCAAGTTATCATAGGTGTCTCTTTTCAACGGAGTCCTAAAAAATGTGCTTGTATGGCTAAAAGTGGATGGATGTTCGTTCAGCTTTTCAATAATGCTCGAATAAATAGTGAATATTCCACCCTCGCTTGCAGGTCGGATTTCCACCTCTTCATTAATTGGGTTATATTTATATATTTTCGGCACACATAACGGGTGAATATGAATCTGTCTGCTATTCTGAGCTGTCTCAATCTTGACTTCGTTTGGATCAAAGACAACTATTAAATGCTGCTCCGTTGAAATCTCCGAAAGAATTTGGTTATATGAACGTCTCTTGTTAACTATTTTCAGTTTAAAGTTAAGAGATCTCTTTCCCTTATATTTTCCAAGCATTCCCTCATTCATTGAATCGTCATCAATTTCAATCCAACTACCGGGGACTTCCTTAGTCCGAAAAACAGTAACCTCAATACCGCTGATATTAAACTCCTTATCGGCATTCAAAGCCTTCAGCATTGATACAATCACTTCTACAGACGGAGGATCGATGAAGCAGAGACGGAGCATCATTCCAGCATGAGGATAAAGACAGATATACCGTATGATAGCCTGCTTAAGCGTATCGATTCCACTTTCACTCTGGTTTATCTGCGGTACATTTGAGTACACCGGAAGCAAACCAATTCGACCAGCCAATGGTAAAAAAGCCGCTGTCTGCTCTGTTACTGTAACCGGTAATAACATCACTGAAAGTGGATCCGGAATATCCTCAGCTTTTCTAATAATGAAGGCCTTATCGTCCTCCGAAAGGAATCCATCTTCTATGGCGCTGACCCCTTTACTAGACAAAATCTCCTTTGCCAGTTCCACATACTTCCACAAATAAAGAGGGTGAAGTGGCGTAGGTATGGCGTGAAGCTTGCTTTCACCAACAACAAAAACATAATCAAGAGACATTACTGCATTAATAATTCCCTTTGCATTAGACGCAGCAACACTCCATATTTTGGGGAAATCTTCATTAATGACAACTAAAAGTCGTTCATAAGCCCGGATATACTCTTCAAATTCAATATGCTTTGACAGAACCTGGAGCATTGGGGCATCCTGCAACCTTTTTCTGAAGGGAGCTATTGCATCTCGAGCCTGTAAAAACTTATCTAAGTACTCAGTTATTTGCTCTTTATCCTCAAGCAATGCTGAAATTCTACGCAAATCATTCCTGATAGCATCAAGATAATTCTTCTTAAACGGAACAAACTCGTATTTCTCTAAATCTTTGATTGCTTCATCAGGTGATTCTACATCTGCGTGAATTACACCTCCCATATCGTCATCAGTCGTTAACTGATCGGCAACCTTCTCCGTTAGTGGCTCTGCCTTAACCTGTACTTTTGCACCGTCATAATCCACTTCAACACGTTCAGCTTTTTTAGTATTAGTTCTATCGTCCACACCCTGCTGGATCTGTCCAAGAATATCGTCGATTTTATCTGTATTTCCTTCAAAAACAAGCTGCGCTGCAAGTGCTGTCGGCTTTACAGTCGGGGTCTTCCTGGGTTTAGGCGGCGTACCTGGTTTTTCTTTAACTGCCTTAAGACAACTCTCGACATCCTCAAGATCCATCTTTTTGAGAAGCTCGGTGTTTTTCGTCTTATAATAGCTAAGAATCAGCCTCGGAATATCACGATTGACTGACGCCTTTGCATAGTAGTTAGTGATACTCTGACGCTCTGCCTGCTCAAGGTTACTGATTCTCTCAATAATAGAGTGGTTTCTCTTAATTCTTGTTACAAAATCATCTTTACTTGGATGCCGGCTTACTATATTTTTATCCGCTAATAAGCCAAGCTTGTAATAATTATCCCTCACTATATCAGGTAACGCATCGGAAGGTGCCTCAATCAATAATTCCAGATAGTCAAGTACCCTTTCAAAGCTAAGCAAACTTCTAACCGGTTTACATCTTAATGCCTGAATAAGCGCTTCAATTATTGCATTTGAATCCTTAAGCTCTCTTTTGACATAATCACAACTCTGTGTGTATACCTTCTCAAGACCAATCTCAGGGAACCAACGTAAAGACGAAATCTTTTCAAGCTCTGCTCGTTTGATAACCAAGACACGGAAGACTGTTTCGTCCCCTGTATTTCTAGAAGTTTCTGCATCCTCAACACTAAAGCTATATCTGACTTTTTCAAGAGTTGGCAATGAGGCGGACAGATCCCGTTCGCCCTCGGATGAAAAGCCCAGGAAATACAACTCTATAGTCTTCTTGCTAGAAAGCTTTGAAGCAAAATCAACATAATCAAAATTCGGAATATTTACTAATGAAACTCCGTATTCTTGAGAGGCCGCATATCGGTTTACAAGATTGACAACAACATTTGTTAATAGCTTTCTGCTCATCTTATAACCTCCATCCTATCAACGTCACGCCATCTGCATAACGCTTTCCTAGTCCCAAGGAAATATATGTATTGGCCAGTTGTTGCGCATTCACGCTTAAATCGCCGCGCAGATCACCAGGAGTAGACTGTGCAATATTGGCCTTCTCCAAAATGGAGTACTCTGTATCAGAATCTGCACCGATTAGAATACAATAGTCATGAACCAGTTTGTCGCTTAAATCCTTCAACTCAATTCCATAAGCTAAATCATCTTCAGATACTGCACTAAGAGTAATTGTCTCTAAAGTAAAGCTATTAACAAGATAGCGCTTAATTTTTGCACGATTTCCTTTTGGTCCTACCAATCCTGCCCTTACACCAAGTACCCGACAAAAATCCGATGGAGAACTGTTTTTGTACTCAAAAGTATAAAGAGCTATTTGCAAGGCTTTAGCCAATGCATACTTTGGCGTGTCTCCCTCCGCGCAAAAGCTGTTAAAATAGCTGGTTATCGCATTCTTTGCATTATCTTCTAAATCAACAGAAGAGAAAACCATGTCTTTAATCCATTTCTTACAGTCTTTTTCTGTATCATGGGCGATATCTTCATCAACTACTTGGTAGATAGCATTAACGTAATAATCCTCTACCGATTTTTTTGCTGCTGTAAATGATTGTTCGCTAGCCTTTCTTATAGAATCCACGTCCCCGCCGGCATCAATTACAATTGGAACGCGATTACCATCAAATACAGCCGCATTCCCGTGAATCAAATACAGTAACGAAGCAAAAACCGCATAGTTTACAAGCCTTCTCAAAACAAGAAGACTGTTCTTGTTTTCTTCGATTAAGACTATATTTTTTGATAGCTGGTCAAAACCATGACGGATTGATTCCTTACACGAATCCCACCTGATTTCACTATCATCTGGATATTCCACTTCGGAAACATCTCTCTTCTCTTTTTCAGAAGGAAAAGCAATGATTGGCTTTACCAGCTTTGTCATATCATCTGTGTCAGTTGATAGTGCTGTCCTCAATAGCTCAATAGCCGGGGATCGTTCGCCATCAATCTTCTTCGAAAGAATTTCAAAGATAAAATCTCCAATATTTGCTTCTGCACTAACCCTTTTCTTCACCATCCAGTGGGATGATATGGTTGTAACGGAAAAATCATATGAGGGATATGTTGTATTATCCTGATTGAAAATCTCATTAAGCAGGAAACGCAAATCCTTGATATTCGAGGCTTTTTCCATCTGCCCACGCTCTAATATTTGATAATAAGAAGCTATGATCTTCTCTGAAGCCACGGCATCCTTCTTACCTTCGCAAATAATCCACTCATGAACATCTGTTGTTCTACAAGTCTCTCCAAGACAAGCACGAAACAGACCGTTTGCAATATGAGGAGGCTTTGTTGCATTAGAGGTCGGCGCAAATCCTAAATAGTCATTACAAACTGATTCGCCAATCCGTTTTAACGTATCGTTAGCCATTAGTATTCCTCCTCAAAATCATACTTGCCATCCTGAATGTGGATCACCTTTTTATAGCTTCTGGTTCTACTGGCTATGACGATCTCCCCATCATCATTCGGTTCTGAAAAGCCTCTGTCATCCAACTGTTGTAAAAACATTGCTGCTGCCTGTTCATACTGTGGAGCAAGCAATCCGATTGGATAGCCCTCTTCTACAGCATTCAAGGTTCGTAAAAAATCAACATTTAGCGTCAAAATAGGGACGTCGGCTCCTTTTGGCTTCATGATGATATGATCAGGGATATATTCTAAACCCTTCAGCCAGTCAGCCGGTCTAGGCATAAGAATCTCCAACTCACTAGCATCAACAGATTTACTTGAAACCGCCACCGCCGCTTCTTGACTCATGTCATAACGATGTGTCGTCCAAATGTGCAATTGTTTTTTATCGTCTGAAGAAGGTAGGAAAAGTTTATTTATGGACCTTATCAATGATTCTTTCGTTTTCTTTTTCTGCGCCTCAAAGGTCACAAATATTTCTGTACATTTCTTTATCTCATCCGGTTGCAGTCCGAATAATTCCTTGCCGCTTTTATTTTCAAAATAATAGCGCCGCTTCAGCTCCTGGAATAAACTCAGGGCTTCGTCCACATCATCCAAATCCTTAGGATACTTATCAGGTGCTCCAAAAAGCCATCCGTCCTCTATTTCTCCATTCCATAGCGCTTCATCCAATGAAGGGCATGATAGAAATACCGGATCAAACTTTTGAACCGAGATGAGCAGATCGTTATTGCCTTCAAAAACAGCCGTATAATACCTGCAATTTTCATAGTCTTCCATAGCACAGGCTGTAAAAATAAAAGCAAATGCGCCAAGTATATCACGGATAGCAAAATGCTCGCACTCAGCTGCCGCCAACTGGAATAGACTCAACAATTGAGCTTTGACAAATTCATTTGATAATGCCATAAGATTGTACTTTAAATTGGCATTATAGGCGGCATCCTCTTCAAGCAAATCTACAAACTTATCTATCAAGCCAGTTAATAAATCATAATCGGCCCCAAGCAAGTTTCGTTCATTTAAATCCACTACGGCGATACGTCCCGTTAACGGTTGAGAAATGCCATAAGCAATAGTACCCTTCTTTACTTTTTGGATCTCATCATAGATTTCTCGGGACTCAGCCCTGATTTGCTTGCAAAGCTGCATGAAAGGGTATTCATTAACCGCAATAATAGCGCCTTTATTATTCTCATACAGGGCAACTATGTCTTTCACCACCTCTGAATAATCTTTGACATTATTCAGATCTGTTTGGATATAGAGCTTACTTTCATCTATCGAGGAAGCAATGGTTTTGATAATGAATGTTTTTCCATCGCCTGGATTCCCAGTAAGGAATACAATACGATTGTGGGAAATCATATCAATTATTATGCTCTCAGCGTTTGACGGGATATGGAGCAACTGCAATTCAGCCTCATCCATATGATCCGAATAGCAATTCTTCCCATTGTATAGTTTTTTCACAAAATCTATTTTTGCCATGCTGCCCCTCCTATATATTCCCCAGCAGAAGCTCTGTAAGCCTAAAAGTACTAAGCCTATCAACAATATCCACAGTAGTAAGTCTCTTTTCTAACCATCTTGTATACCAATATTCAATGATATCCTGTGTCTTCTGATTGACATCGATTTCATCATTCATATCAAAGTCATAATCAACATCATCCTCAAGCCCGAGCAGAAACTCATTGGTATTCTTTGCGAGATTAATTGAATATACAATTCGTGGAGAGTAATGCCGCATAAAGGCATCTGCTCTAATTCCAAGAACACTCAGCCCTCTGCTGATCATCCTAAAACGGGGACTAGTACCTTCTCCAAAAACATGATTAATCCGCTTCCCCCCATCTTTATATTCAAGAATTTTTGAAAACAGATTTGTTGTCTCTTTTGAGAAGAATACCGTTCCATAACCTTCTGTTATTCCCATTTTTCGAAATTCTAGTGTTCCCCCATTCCCAAGCGGCATCTTGATTCGATTATATTGACTACTTCCAATCGCGTATAAGCTAGTTGTTCCGAGATATACTAAGCGACTATCCCTAACAACCTTTTTCCCTTTCATGCGCGAAGCTATTTCACTAACCTGATCATTATACCGATGTGTGTAGTCTCTAATAACAGTCGGTGAGCATGCAAGCATGCTTATCAACTTACCTCCTAGCAAATCATTGTATGGTGGTATTGCTCCACATACTATAATATCCATCATGTTAGAGCCAATTTTGCATTTCCTGTTAGCTATCAAAGCAGTATTTATAGCCTTTCGCCCCTCTTCATTGGATAACAAGTATTGCAGTTTCTCACGATTATCATTTCCGGAAGCTCCATTAAATATAATGCGAGTTGATAGCAGTTTAGCTAACTCTGACGCTCTTTTCCGCTTAAATAAATTTGTCTGTGCTTCAGCCTCCCAGTCTGGAGACATCTCATTATTTTTATTATTAATTGACTTCTCAGCATACTCTGCTGCAATAGCCAATAATTGAGCGACCTGTTCTTGCTTAGGATATCTTGTCTGCTTATGATAACCTAAGTCTTTTACATAAAGATCGTCGATGGAAGAAGCTATGCTTTTTAACAGTAGTGGATAAACTCTGTTTGCATAATCCAATGTACGCTTCTCATACTCTTCTTTGGATTCTGCAAATTTTGTAACCTTAACCTTTACTGTTTTTCCATCGGTTTCACTCAATGCTTGATCACAATAATGTACCTCCACCTTCCGAGCCATGTTCTTTTTTATAGCTTCTACAGTCCAGCCTATATCATCGTCTCTTACGGTCAGATTCAAAACCGAATTACCCAAAGCAAAAATACCAATTACAGGATGGCATGGCTGTAAACTGTCACGCACCAGATAATATAGGTTTCTACCAGGCATCGTTTTATACGGAATTGACCAGGTATATCTAAAATACCTCCAGATGTCAGAAAGCTTATATCCTGTATAAGTATCCCTTTCATTTGTAACGAGTTGTATATACGGCTCACATATTCTTTCGTGATTATTGATTTTTTCTATCAGGATTTGGGGGTCTCCAATTAAAGACCTAATAGAAATCTTTCTGTCCTGATATATTTTTTCTGCTTCCATCTTGTTAATAAAAGTCGCAACACTATCCGTTTTGAACTGAGCATTCCTTTCGGCGCTAAGTCTATAACGTAGCATTTGTTTATCATCAACATTATCTATTTCCATTTTTAAAATAAGGTTCTTGTTTTCAATATCAAAAACCCAGCCCTGCTGAGATAAATCAACTAATACACTTAAGGCCGCAATATATTTAAGCTGATCAATCGTTTCCTCCTCATCCTTTGCAGTTGTAATCTCTTTATTGATAATTCCAACCCTATTTGCCGGAAGAGTGCTTGCAAGCCTACAAATTAAGTCGTTATATCGTTTGGCGTATGCTTCCGTCAAGTCAGGTACAAAGGCTTCAGAGGCAATGATCTGTTCATTGCTATCTTTAGCGAACTCCATGGTTACCCCTCCCATTATTATGTTTCTATGTATCTCCTATTTAGATGGGCTGTTAAACCATGCAGCTTCTAAATTGTCGTATGGAATATCATGAACTTCACAAAAACTTTTGATTGATTTCATTGCCGTAAGATTAGGCTTTCCTTTTCCATTTTCCCATCTATTAACTGTCGAAAAGGACACATGTATTTCATTTGCAAATAAGGTTTGTGACAGAAACGCTTTCTTTCGTACCTTTTTGATTTCATCTGAAAAGCTCATATCGCATCTCCCTATCACTTATATGACAACAATATCGATTTAGTATAGCATTTTTATCGCATTTTTGCAATGGGGATGCCCACGAATGAGCCAATAGTTGATACAATGGCCTCCATATTACTACTATACGCCTCTATGTGTCCTGAAAATCCGACTTGGTTATTCTCAAACCCGCATTTTTGTGCTATAATTTCGCAATCTTCCAATTCATATCCCGGAGGTGGCTTTCATATGGCAGGCAAAGAACGCCGCGGCGATCACCAGAAGCTGAAAATGCTTTATCTGGCAAAGATCTTTTCTGAGGAAACCGATGACCAGCACGCATTGACGATGCCGGAAATCATCGAGAAACTCTCACAGTACGGAGTAAATGCGGACCGCAAGACCCTGTATCTCGATTTTGAAGAACTGCGCGATTTCGGAATGGATATCATTGCTGATCAGGTTGGCCGATACTGCTACTATCATATTGGCAGCCGTGATTTTGAACTCCCGGAGCTGAAGCTTCTCGTAGACTCCGTGCAGTCGGCCAAGTTCATCACAGATAAAAAGTCAAATGAGCTGATCCGTAAGCTGGAATCCCTTGTCAGCAAATACGAAGCAAAACAGCTTCATCGTCAGGTGATCATCTCCGGCCGCGTCAAGACCATGAACGAGAGCATCTACTATAACGTGGATAAGATACATGAGGCGATCAATGCCGGCTGCCAGATCCGTTTCAAGTACTTCCAGTGGACAGTCAAAAAGAAAATGGAACTGCGTAAAGATGGGGCCTGGTACCAGATCAGCCCCTGGGCATTGATGTGGGATGACGAGAACTACTATCTGGTCGCTTACGATGCTGAAGATAATATGATCAAGCATTACCGCGTCGATAAGATGCTCAAGATCTCCGTCGTGGATGAAAAGCGCCTGGGACAGGACATCTTCAAGCAATTCAATACTCCTCGGTACACAAAGAGCCTCTTCGGAATGAACAGCGGCGAAGAGATCAATGTGACCCTTGAAGCTGCTAACCACATGGTCGGGATTCTGATCGACCGTTTCGGAAAAGATATCTTTATCATCCCGATCGATGAAGATCATTTCCGTACTAATGTAAATGTAACTGTAAGCAGCCCCTTCCTCGGCTGGATCATGTCGCTGGGAGAAGACATACAAATCGTTTCTCCTCCGAGCGTCGTTGAAATGATGACGCAGGAAGCCCACAGACTTGCAGCACAATATCCAACTAAAGCGCCCTGAACCAAGGGCGTTTTTTCGTACATATCGTTTGCTATAGTGTACATGACGATTGAGGGATGCATCCCTCAAATAAAGAAAAACCGGAAGGAGGTCCGTCATGTGCACCCTGTTCTACAGTGCCAACTCACACAAAAAGATCGTCCATCTTTCTCATTGTAAAGTTCTTAAACGTGTCCCTAAGGAAAACCGCCGCAGTTTTGAAAACCTCGAAGAGGCGCAGGCGCATGGATACAGGCTGTGCAACTGCTGCCCTTCCATCGCTCAGAAATACAGAAAAGAAAGAAACCAGGTTAAAAATTACTGTAAGGATCATGGCTTCACCTTCAAACTGCAGGATGGTGTCATTCATGTCATCTCCAAACACGACTGCTGGCGGATGATCACCAACGGGAACAACAACTCACTCTTCCTGTATCACAAGAATACCGCCAAGCACACTTACAAAGAAAAGATCCCGAGCATAATTCCGGGATATCATTCTCAGGCTTATCGCTCCAAAACGATCCTTGGGTATCTGGAATACATCAACTCTCATGACGGCTATCGCGATGAACATCCCTGCACGGAATTCACATCGCCGAAACAGGATAAGGTCTGTGACATGCCTTCGTGGATGACCCAAAAATACGGTCAGGATTATCTATCTTTTGCGGCACCGCAGTATAGGCGGATAAAGGGAACGAAGCGATATCGCAAGGAACAGGCAAAGAAGAAACGTCAGGAACGCCGGGCTGCCATTATACGTGTCAATGCGCTTTTGGAGGAGCTCGCCGTCATAGGGTATTGAGGAGGATAACGCATGTATCTGGAATCATTTTCTCTCCCAATAGATAAAGAGAAAGCCATGATATCAAAGCGGATGGCGGAAAACGGCGGACAGTACGGTTACATTGATAATATTTATCCCTGTGGACTGTTCGGAGAAAAACAGCTGTATGAGATCACCTTTCGCAACATCACCATCTTCTATGGCGGCAACGGCTCAGGTAAGAGCACTCTTCTGAACCTGATTGCTGCCCGATTGGAACTCAATCGGATTGCCCCGTTCAATTCCAGCGAGCTGTTCGAAGCCTATACATCCAAATGCAAATATACGATGGATTACGATGACGAGGGATTCAGACAGCGAATTCCGAACGGGAGCCGAATCATTACCAGCGATGATATTTTTGATTACATGCTGATCGTCCGAACCAACAACAGCGAGATCGGAGAAGAGATTGAACGCGGTAAGGACGAACACCGCAGACTGAAATATGGCGACACCGTGAAATTCAACGGTATGGATGACCATGAAGCTCTTCGGATGCAGGTTCTGGCAAGAAGCAAATCCGTTTCCCGCCGACAGTTTATCCGACGCACCGTCGGCCAGGAAGTAAAGCTCAACAGTAACGGTGAGACCGCTCTCTCCTATTTTGAGCAGAAGCTTAAAAACGACACCCTATACTGTCTGGATGAGCCGGAGAACAGCATGTCTCCCAAAATGCAGCTGGAGCTGATGGAGATGCTGGGAAAGATGGCCCGTTATTGTGGCTGCCAGTTTATTATCGCAACCCCCTCCCCGTTCCTCCTTTCCATGGACGGTGCCAGGATCTACGATCTGGATGCCGCTCCTGTGGATATAAAGAACTGGTGGGAACTGGAAAACACAAAAATCTATTTTGAATTCTTTACGAAGCACAAGCACCTGTTTATGGACGATGAAGATGATTAAGAAGGGAGAATACGATATGGCCAACAATGAATTTGATCAGATCATGCATGAAATCACTTCCGGACTCACCAGGGATTCCAAAGCGGACCTGGCTTATCTGAAAGAGAAATGCGAAGCCTATAAGGATCATGAATTGGGGAAAGAAATCGTCCGTGCCTGTGCCCGCATGATGTACAACATGATTCCGGACGACAAGAAGGCGGAACTGGAAAAGCTGATCGGCAACGATGCTGCCGGAACCGATTCCATTCTGGAAGAAGTCCGCTTCAACATTTACAAGAAGGATTATGACAAAGCGCTCAGCATCATGGAGCCGCTGGTCGGCAAATTTGGTGAGGCGCTGCCCTTCCAAGATGACCAGGTCAGCGAATACAGAATCTTTGATGAGACCTTTGAAGAGGTTCTGTACAGATTCCGTTATCGTCCGGAGAAGGATATCCGCCATGCACCGGTTCCCCTCACGGAGATCTATCTGCTTTACGGAAGTCTGCTGATCGATCTGAAGAGGATCCCTGAGGCGCAGGAGTCGCTTAAACAGGCGCTTTACTGGAACCCGGTCAGCTTTAAGATCACATCGGAATACATGGAAACCTTCAAGATGATAGGCGATCTGGGCAATTTTTTCAGGCTCACGGTAGATGCTTTTAAGATCGCATTCCGTCCGGAGCACGTTGCGCGCTGCTATCGGAATCTCGGTTTCTATTTCGTGGAGAAGGAGCTTTATTCCGAGGCGATTGCCTGCTATCTCCTTAGCCTTCAGTTTGAGAAGGAATCCAAGCAGGTACAGTCGGAGCTTTATTACATCAGCAGCAAGACCGGCGGGAAAGTCAAGCAGCCTTCTATGACTGAGGCCAGACAGTATGCTGAGAAATACGGTTTCCCGATTGGGGCAGATGATGACATCCTTGGGCTTTCCCTCTCCTATGGAAAACACTTCTATCAGGAGAATGCAGCGGAAGCAGCCAAGTACTTCCTCGGCATCGCCTATGATCTCACGGACGATGACGAAATCAAGAAAATGATCGACAGCCTGCCAGACGATCCACTGAAAAATTGATTAAGCTATTCTCTCTGTCCATTGAATCATGAACAGCGTCTCATAGAATCGAGGCGCTGTTCTACTATTATTGTTCTTTGTTTATCCTTCTATGCCAGATCTTATTGTGTCTTCCCCAAAAGTATCTTTCCACATATAGCTGAGAATCATTCACCATATATTAGTTGATTCTTCCGTCAATTCTGATTGCATTACGGACTCTCACGTCATGGTGCACAAAGTTCTCATTATTCAGCTGCTGGGTCACCTCATCATAGACCGGGGCTATTCCCAACGGATCACGAATCGTAAGAATCATACAGAACTCCTGACTGAGCTGATAGTCCTTTTTTATAGCATCTTTTTCTATGAAGTCTCTGTATAACCCTTCGATTTTAAGATACCATTTTCTGTTTGACGGCAACCACTTATCTCTTTCCGCCGGTCTCATATCCGCTAAATCAACAGCATACTTTTTCACGGGATGAAATTTCTTCCCGTATTTGACAAGTGTGCATTCGCGTTCAAATCCTGTTAGCGGATGAATTCCTTTTGCACTTGCGCTATAGATTCCATCATTCAATAGATTTTGATTTTCTCCCAGACCTACTGGGTTGATAATTGTAGGCTTGTTGGTATCCCTTTCTCTCTCTGTTTCATATGTTCCGAAGAAAACATCCAAATTGGATTGGCAATACTCACCCGCCTGCTTCTCATCAACAAGCGTTTTATTGACGAGTGTCAATATGATCTGTCCCCGGAAAAAGCCATTTTCATCCACCATACTTGTTGGAAACGGGAAATTAAACATCTCTATAAAACTTCCCTTGTCCAGAGAGTCTCTAAGAATCAAGGTGATCTCATCTGGAGAATTGTAGAGAATATCTTGCGCTTTAACCGGAACACCGAACCCCATACTATTGATCTTATCAACCATCTTCAT
>JAEEGL013979328.1_pt1 | contig 36325 bp, 21 predicted proteins | sample 9134231 | NCBI WGS metagenome assembly JAEEGL01 (sample SAMN16246548, study PRJNA631951) | gut metagenome | biome: gut microbiome; feature: rumen; material: fiber-attached | host: Bos | place: Iran: Karaj | collected 2018-10 | reverse complement strand
GGCATCAAGGTCTGGATCTGCAACGGCGAGCGCTATGGCAAGCAGGATCTGACCCCGAACGCCGGCTATGCCGCCAACGCCCAGGCCCCTGCGGGTGGCCGTGGCGAGCGCGGTGGCCGCGGTGATCGCGGCGGACGCCGCGGCGGTGACCGCCGCCCGCGTCGCGACAGCAGCAGGTAATCATCTACCCATTATATTGACCAGGCGAGCGCTTCAGCGCCCGCCTGGTCTTTTTATTTCAGCCGCCGTGTTTTGTAATTAAGGAATAATGGAACTAACTTTGTCCTGGAAGACAGTAAATACAGCCTTGTTTTATGAATGTAAAGAGAATCCTCATTTGTTCCGTGCTCATCCTTGGGACCGCTACGGTCCTGTGCGCGCAAAAATACAGGGAAAGTTTCCAGGAAGTGCGTTTCGGAGTGGGTGTACGCGGTCCGGTAGACCGTTCGCTCGGATGGAACTCTTCCGAAATCGTCAGCCTGTCATATGCGCATTACGGCCAGAAAGGCTTCGGCTACAGGTTTGGGGCGGAATTCATGCCCGAGAACATGGATGTGGACACGTATTTCGGGTTCCCGGTGGCCTTTTCGGCGCGGACGCGGGCACGCACCTTCTCCGAGTCGGTCACGACCGGGCTCGAGTCGGCTGCCGTAGGAGCCGTCCGCGACGCCGTTTATGGCTATGAACCTACGGCACAGAGCATCCTGGGGGACTTTTTCTTCGGCCTCTTCAACCGTGCGGAATTCTTCGTAGGACTCACGCCCGGTTACATAGCGGGGACGAATGTTCCTTTGAAGAAATCGTCCTATGATGCCCTTGCGGGAGAATGGGACAACCAGAAAACGATGGCGCTCAACAGCCGTTTCTCCCTTTCTGCCGACGCCGGATTTTCGATGTCTTTCCGAATATGGCAGTTCCACATTGGATTCGCGCCCGCCGTCCACTATTTCCTGACCAAGAATTTTGTCAGCGTCAGCACCACCGGACTTGCCGCCGGCGGCGATGCCGGAGCCAGGGTCACGGAGACTCCAATCCGTTTCCAGTACTCCGTCCTGGGTTTCCTCAGTTTCTCCTTCTAGGGCTTTCAGGGAAATTCACTATATTTGTTACAGACACTAAAGCAAACCAATCAGCGTGAGAAACCTTATTCCTTTTCTGGTTGTTTTTTCGACCATTTCCGCTTTCGCGCAGGTTAAACCTGCCGATGACGGTTTTTCGGCCACGGTCCGAGGCGTCGACGTCAAGGTCGAATTCTATACTCCGGATATCGTCCGGGTCTTAAAGACCGCGGCAACCTCCAATCTTGAAAACAAGAAGGACTTTGTCGTGGAACTGGCACCGCAGCATCCCTCGGTCCGGGTCACTTCGGCAAACGGCATTGCCAGGGCCGTTTCTTCGAAACTGGAAGTAACCATGGACCTTGAAACCGGCAAGATTGCATTCAACGACCTTCAGGGCACCCGCCTGCTCGCAGAAAAGGAGTACGGCGCCCATTTCATGCCCGTACAGTTCGTCCAGCGCGTGCGTCCACAGGTCCCCCCTCCGCCTCCGTCCGGTGTCACCCCCACCCAGAGTTCCCCCGGCCAGGACACTCCCGGAACTGTCCGCCCAGGCATGCGCACGATCATCGAGAATACCAACGAGATCTCCCAGTCGTTCATCCTGGACGAGGATGAGGTGATTTACGGCCTGGGCCAGCATCAGAACGGCATGATGAACCAGCGCGGCCAGCGTCTGGTCCTGGAGCAGAACAACATGGAGATAGCCATTCCTTATTTCACATCCGTAAAAGGATACGGAGTGTATTGGGACACCTATTCCATCACGACCTTCGACGATACGCCCATGGGGACGTCGTTCAAGTCCGAGGCGGGCGAAGCGATCGACTATTATTTCCTTTACGGCGGTGACGGAGACGGAACCGTCGCGCGTATGCGGGAGCTGACCGGCGCTGCAAGGCTCGCGCCCTTATGGACTTTCGGCTTCTGGCAGTGCAAGGAGCGTTACAAGTCTTCCGACGAGGTCGTGGAGGTCGTCAGGAAATACCGCGACCTCGGAGTCCCGCTCGATGCCATTGTCCAGGACTGGAAATACTGGGGCGAGGAGGACAATACCTGGAACGCCCTCAGTTTCGACAATCCGGCCTTCGCTGGTTACAAGCAGATGTTCTCAGACCTCAAGGGATTGAATGCGAAGATGATGATCACCATCTGGCCCAGCGTCGGCGAAGTCACGCAGATATACAAGGACCTTCAGGGAATGGACGCCCTTTTCCCTATGCAGACATCCCCACGCGTCGCCAAGGTATATGATATCTGGAACGAGGAGGCCAGGAACCACTTCTGGTCCTATATGAAGAAGAACATGTTCGACAACGGAATGTCCGCCTGGTGGCTTGACGGCCCGGAACCGGAGTTCTATAACACCCAGCCCAGCGATTTCAACCAGCCTACAGGTGCCGGGACCGCCCTTCGCAACGTCCGCAACACCTATCCTCTATTCGTGAGCAAGGGCGTATACGAGAACCAGCGCAAGGTCACGTCCGACAAGCGGGTCTATATCCTCACCCGCTCGGCGTTCGCCGGCCTCCAACGCTATGGTGCCGGCTCCTGGAGCGGAGATATCCGCGCCTCCTGGGATGTCTTCAAGAAACAGATTCCAGCCGGTCTGAACTTCTCGATGTGCGGCATCCCGTACTGGAACACAGACATCGGTGCCTGGCATCCTTACGGCAATGTCTACAACACGGCCAACACAGATCCCGGATATCAGGAGTTCTACTGCCGCTGGTTCCAGTTCGCCACTTTCAACCCCATGATGCGCGCCCACGGCACCGGTTCGCCTCGCGAGATCTATCAGTTCGGCGAACGTGGCTATTGGGCCTTCGACGTGCAGGAAAAGTTCCTGAACCTGCGTTACAGCCTGCTTCCTTACATTTATTCCACTGCCTGGAGGACGACCAATGAAGGTTATTCCTTCCTCCGCCACATGTCTATGGAAGCCCCGGCCGACAGTAATACCTATGGCCTTGACGACCAGTTCATGTTCGGACAGGCTTTCCTCGTGGCTCCCATCCTTGAGGACGGTGCGGGCGAGAGCCGAACCGTCCGTCGAGAGGTTTATCTTCCTGCCGGAACGTGGGTGGACTTCTGGACGGGCGAGGCCGTGTCCGGCGGCCGCAGGGTCACCAAGGCGGCCCCCATCGACATCATCCCCGTATATGTCAAGGCAGGATCCATTGTCCCCATGACTACCGAGAAAGTCCAGTATTCGACCGAAAAGGACTGGAGCAGGCTGGAACTGCGCGTCTATCCCGGTGCGGACGGCTCCTTCACCCTCTATGAGGATGAGTTTGACAACTACAATTACGAGAACGGTGCCTATACCGAGATCCCGCTCAGTTGGAACGATGCTGACCGGACCCTCACCATCGGGGCCCGGACGGGAAGCTACGACGGCATGCTGAAGTCCCGCAAGTTCGTCGTGGATGTTCCCGGAGGCAAACCCAAAACGGTCACTTACAGCGGCAGGGCCGTTACCGTGAAATTATAAACCTATTCAAAAACTGATAGATTATGAAAATCAAGATCCTTGCAGGAATGGCAGCACTGCTCTGTCTCTCCTGCTCCCAGAAGTCACCCCAGGACCTTCTGATGGTGAACGAGAAGAAAATCGACAGGATTATCGCTAAAATGACCCTTGAGGAAAAGGTCGAGATGCTGCACAGCAAGACCATCATGTCCTCGGAGGGAGTTCCAAGCCAAGGCATCCAGGACATCAAATATGCCGACGGTCCGTTCGGCGTGCGCGAGGAGGTTGGCGACGGTTTCCGCCCCAAGGGCTGGACGACCGATTCCGCCACATACTTCCCTACGGGATCGGCCCTCGCGGCCACCTGGTCCAAGGAGATGGCCTACCTTTGCGGCAACGGCATCGGAGAGGAAGCCCGCCTTCGCGGCAAGGACGTGATGCTCGGACCGGCCATCAACATCCAGCGTCTGCCGGTCGGCGGCCGCTCCTATGAGTATCTGAGCGAGGACCCTCTCCTCGCATCGGTCCTCGCTGTCGGTTATGTCTCCGGAATGCAGGACGCCGGAACCGCCGCCTGCGTCAAGCATTTCGCGGTCAATAACCAGGAGACCAACCGCGGCAGCGTCGACGCCCAGATCGACGAGCGTACCCTCCGCGAGATCTATCTCAAGCCTTTCGAGGCTGCGGTCCGCGAAGCCGGCGCGATGAGCGTCATGACGGCCTACAATAAGGTCAACGGCGACTATTGCTCTGAAAACGAGCACCTCAATAACGAGATCCTTCGCGGCGAGTGGGGCTTCAAGGGCTTCACCGTATCCGACTGGGGCGGCACGCACAGCACCATGGGCGCTGCGCTGCACGGCCTCGACGTCCAGATGACGGGCAGCAATTATCTCGGACCCGCCCTCATCGATTCCGTGAGGGCCGGAAAGGTTCCCGAGTGGGTCGTGGACGACAAGGTCCGCGAACTTCTCCGCGTACGCCTGGCACTCGAGCCCATACCTGAAGATGTGGCCAATACCGTACTGGCTTCCCGTCCCGAGAGCCGCGAGTCCGCCCTCGAGATTGCCCGCAGGTCCGTCGTCCTTCTCAAGAACGACGGCGGCATCCTTCCTCTCCCCAAGACTGTCAGGAAAATTGCCGTCATCGGTCAGAACGCCGTCCTCAAGACCCAGTCCGGAGGTGTTGGCGCAGGTGTCAAGTCACCTTATGAGGTCACTCCTCTCCAGGGCATCCAGCGCCGCGCGGGCGACGCCATTGAGGTCGTCTATGCTCCCGGCTATAAGAACTTCGGAGGCCGCCGTCGCGGCCCTGCGGGCGCTCCCGCCGATCCGCTCGCCGCTGCCGCCATCGACGAGCCTGCCGACCCGGCCCTGCTCGCCGAGGCCGTCGCTGCCGCGAAGGACGCCGATGTCGTCATCTTCTTCTGCGGCACCAACAAGACCATCGAGTCCGAAGGCAGCGACCGCCAGGACATAAAGCTTCCTACCGGACAGGAAGAAGTCGCCGCAGCACTCCGTGCAGCCAATCCGAATCTCGTCAGCGTCATCATCTCCGGCGGTCCTTGCGACCTGCAGGATCTCGTGAAGTCGTCTCCGGCCATCCTCCAGGGCTGGTGGAACGGCATCGAGGGCGGTACAGCCCTGGCCGAGATCCTCTTCGGAGACATCGCCCCTTCGGGCAAACTTCCTTTCACCTTCCCCGTCAAGCTTGAGGACTCTCCTGCATTTGCCATGGGTAACTTCCCGAACGCCGATCCCACCGCCGGTGACCTCTTCACCGAGCAGTACCGCCGTGACATCACCGGCGGGGCGCAGCAGGGAGGCGACCGACGCGCCCAGAGACCATCCCCGGTTTCCAAATATACCGAGGGAATGCTCGTTGGATACCGCTGGTACGATACCAAGGACGTTCCCGTGATGTACGCTTTCGGCCACGGCCTGTCGTATGTCGGTTTCGACTATGCCAATCTCAGGACCGACAAGTCCTCCTACAAAGCCAAGGATGTCATCAAGGTCAGCTTTGACCTCAAGAATACCGGTGCCATGCAGGCCGACGAAGTGGCCCAGGTCTATGTCCGCCGTATCGGCGCCAAGGTCGAATGGCCACTCAAGGAACTCAAGGCCTTCGACCGAGTCACCCTCGATGCCGGGGCAACAACGCGCGTATCCCTTGAGATTCCCGTCAGCAGCCTGTGCTACTGGGACGTAAGGTCTGACAAATGGAAACTAGAGGACAGCGACATCGAGATACTGGTCGGTTCCGCTTCCGACGACATCCGTCTCTCCGCCAAGGTACATATTTGATCATCTTGAATGACTGACACTAAAACATAATGATCGCTTATATGAAAAGAGTACTATTCTGCGCCTTCTTGCTTCTGGCCGCGACGACCCTGTCCGCCCAGCGCCTGATGAATCAGGCACCGGATTTCAGCCGCGACTATGTCGACATGTCTTCCATCTATTTCTTCGCCGAGAGGCTCTCCGAGTTCGATACGGCGTCCGGCGAAGGAAAGGTCCAGTGGGGCCGCTACAGCCTTGAGCCCCGCCAGGCGTTCAACACCAACACGGTCGTGATGGACCGGCTCCGCATGAAGGATTTTCCCGCAAGCGGATACGAGAACGACCCGCAGTTCCGTTTCAAGGTGGATTTCATCTCCGACCGCACCGTGCGCGTCAGGATGCTTACCTCCCTTGTCGAGCCCAAGGAGGTGGAAGAGGTGATGTTCAGCCCCGAATTCATCGCTTCCGACCCGCATGTATCATGGACTTGCACGGAGAATGAGAACGAGATCGTCTATACGAGCCCGAAGGGTTCGCTGACCATTGTCAAGCAGCCTTGGCGGCTTGTGCTCAAGGATGCTTCCGGCAAGGTCCTCACCCAGACCTGGACCAGCCGCGACAATGACGTAAGCCAGGTCAAGGTCATTCCGTTCGGATTCCGCAAGGGCGGCATCGACAATGCCCGCCGCATCAATCCCGTGTTCAGCCTAAAGGCCGGCGAGCGCATCTATGGATGCGGCGAGTCGCCGACCGGCCTGAACAAGGTTGGCCAGAAGGTCAATCTCTTCGTTACCGACCCCCAGGGCCCGGAGACCGACGAGATGTACAAGCCCGTTCCGTTCTATTTCTCAAATCGCGGCTATGGCGTGTTCATGCACACCTCGGCACCGGTCACCTGCGACTTCGGCGCCTCCTATGTAGGTGCGACGAAGCTCTTCATGGCCGACGAGAATCTCGATTTCTTCTTCTTCATCGGCGACCCTGCCGAGATCCTGGACGAGTATACTGATGTCGTGGGCAAGACTCCTATGCCTCCGACCTGGAGTTTCGGCACCTGGATGAGCCGCATCACCTATCTTACTCAGGATGACGGCTATGAGATTGCTTCCAAACTCCGTTCTAACCGCATTCCGGCCGACGTCATCCACTTCGACACCGGCTGGTTCGGCGTGGACTGGCAGTGCGACTACAAGTTCGCCGAAGACCGCTTCTCCAACCCGAAGAAGATGATCAAGGACCTGCTTGACGACGGCTTCCACATCAGCCTGTGGCAACTGACATATTTCACGCAGCACAATTCTTTCTACGACGAGTTGATAGACAAGGACCTGGTCGTGCGCAACGCCGATGGCACCATGCCGTACGAGGATGCCGTGCTCGACTTCACCAATCCCGAGACCGTGAAATGGTATCAGGGACATCTCCGCGAGTTGTTGGAGATGGGTGTCGGAGCCATCAAGGCCGACTTCGGCGAGGGTGCTCCGCTCGACGGCTTCTATCACAACGGCCGCGGCGGCCTTTACGAGCACAACCTCTATCCCGTGAGGTACAACAAGGCCGTATGGGAGGTTACGAAGGATGTCCAGAAGCCTGACGGGGCCGTCATCTGGGCGCGTTCCGCCTGGGCCGGCTCGCAGCGTTATCCGCTCCACTGGGGCGGCGACGCCGCAAACACCAATGAGGCTATGCTCTCCACGCTGCACGCCGGCATGAGTTTCGGCCTGTCAGGATTCCCGTTCTGGAGCCACGATATCGGCGGTTTCGTGAAGTCCACGCCCGAGGACCTTTATCGCCGCTGGCTGCCCTTCGGCTTCCTTAGTTCGCACACCCGCAGCCACGGCGAGCCCCCGACCGAACCCTGGCTCTACAATCAGGAGTTCACTGATTACTACCGCGCTTCCGCGGAGATGAAGTACAAGCTGATGCCCTATATCCTGGAGCAGGCAAAGAAGTGTACGGAGACCGGCCTTCCGATGGTGCGTGCGATGTTCATCGAGTATCCCGACGATCCCGTCGCGTGGATGGTCGAGGACCAGTACCTCTTCGGCAGCGACATCCTCGTGGCCCCCATCTTCGACACGCCGCAGGACTACAATGTGCCTCAGCGCCCGGTGAGCAATGAAGGGAAGCCGACTACAGGCCTCCGCCACTGGACCCGCAAAGTGTATCTCCCCGGAGGGCAGTGGGTTGATTATCAGACGGGAAAGGTCTACAAGGCCGGTTGGAACGACATCACCACGGCCGACCTCGAGGCGGTGATCCTCGTGCGCAAGGGTGCGGTCATTCCGACCGTTCCGGTGGCACAGAGCACCAAGGATATCGACTGGAATGCGGTCAAGAACGTAAAGTATTGATCTAGCTTTTTCCGGGTTTTTCAACATGGCAGCTGCGCAATCGTGCGCAGCTGTCTTTTTTCTATTCATGACGGCAAAAAAAGTACTACTTATTCTAACTATGAATCTTTATCTTTGCAAAATACTGATAACCATGTACGGGATATTAACCAACTTTATAATCTAACACTATGATTTTCAAAAAACTTACACTCACGCTTGCAGCGCTGGCCTGCGCAGCGGTAATTTGGGCCCAGGATTTCCACATCAACGCGTCCGGGTATTTCAACAAGGATGGCGTAGACGTCATGGCGTTCGACGACTTCTATCCTGAGGGCCACCAGGGCGGTATCTCCGTCCTTATGAACGGGCATCGTGTCGCCAGCAACGGCGACATCCGTTTCGATGCCACTCCCGGCCAGTGGCAGCCTGTACCTAAACAACTTAACCGCAGGGTTGAGGGCGACAAGGTCATCACCACCCTGTGCTTCCCGGATTCGAGCCGTCACTTCACCGGCTTCAATCCCATGATCTACCCTGACTACAGGGTTACCTATGTCGTTACGCTCCAGCCGCAGGACAAGGGCTTCCTGGTGACTGTCGATCTCGACAAACCGGTCCCCGAGGAACTCCTCGGCCGCGCAGGTTTCAACATCGAATTCTTCCCCGGCGACCTTTTCGGCAAGCCGTGGATCATGGATAACAAGCAGGGCATCTATCCCCAGCAGCCCAACTCCCCGGTCATCACCCAGGAGAGTTACGTTTACAGGAGCGTCGGCGATTTCCGTCCGAAGAACGCTCCGGATACGGACATCAAACACCTGATCGGCGAGGGCTACAGCCCTTACACAGCCGATGCCGTCATCGCCGAGCCATATGCGGTGGGCAAGGTCTTCACCTCACGCCCGGACGACCCTTACAGCCGCCTGACCATCAAAAGCCTCAACGGTGCCGACCTCAAACTCTACGACGGCCGTATGAACCACACCAACGGCTGGTTCGTGGTCCGTTCCGAGATTCCCGCCGGTGCCACCAAGGGTGCCGTGCAGTGGTATATCGAACCCAACGTTGTTCCCGGCTGGACCTATCCTGCCGTCGTCCAGACTTCGCAGGTGGGCTATCTTCCCAACCAGAGCAAGGTCGCCATCATCGAGACCGACCGCCGCGACGCTCCGCTCGTGGGCGCGACCCTCGTACGCTATGAGGCCGACGGCGAGCATTTCGTAAAGAACTATCCGGCAGTGCCGTGGGAAGGCAGTTTCCTCCGCTACAATTACCTTAAGGTAGACTTCTCCGAAATAGAGGAGGAGGGTCTGTATGCCCTCAAGTACGGTTCCAGCAAGTCTCCTATATTCCGCATCGCTCCCGACGTTTACGACAGGGGAGTCTGGCAGCCCGTCATCGAGTACTTCCTCCCTTACCAGATGTGCCACATGCGTGTCTCCGAGAAGTACAAGGTCTGGCACAACACCTGCCACATGGACGATGCCATCATGGCTCCTCCCGGCAACCACATCGACGGCTATGTCCAGCCCGAGGACTACAAGGTCCCGATGAAGCCTTACACCCGCGTCCACGGTGCCAATATCGGCGGCTGGCATGATGCCGGAGACGACGACGTCCGCCACACCACCGGCAACGAATGCTACATCCTGACCATGGCCCTGGAAAGTTTCCTCCCCGAGATCGACGCCACCGCCATCGACCAGATCAAGCGCGTGTGCGAGATCCACGAGCCTGATGGCAAGAACGACATCCAGCAGCAGATCGAACACGGTATGCTACACGTCGTCGGCTGCTATGACGGCCTCGGAGGCCGCTTCTCGAAGGGAATCATCACGAACAATCTCCGCCAGTACGCCACCCTCGGCGATCCTTCCTATGCTACTGACGGCATTCCCAACGACGACGACCGCTGGATCTATCCCGATACAAGCAACGGCGTGAGCGTCGCCACCAACGTGGCTGCTTCCGCCCGCGCCCTCCGCGGCCTGAACGACACGCTTGCCGCCCGCTGCGTCGAGATCGCCAAGAAAGTCTTCGCCGAAGCCGAGGTCCCGGCTACCGGCCGCGGCGGCGGTGCGATGAGCAAGATGCAGCTTGCCGTCGAACTCTACCTGACCACCGGCGAGCAGCAGTATTGGGACTTCATCATCAGCAACTGGGACGCCGTAGTGGCTTCCGCCTCGAACTGCGCATGGTACATGGCCCGTATCGAGAAGCAGATGGAGGGTGACAAGAAATATAGGAAACAGTGCGACGCCTTCCGCGCTGCCCTCGTGAGATACCGTGACCAGCTCGACCGCCAGAGCGCCGCTACTCCGTACGGTGTTCCGTACAGCCCCAGCATCTGGGGTGCCGGCTGGGACATCCAGTCCTTCGGCTATCGCCATTACTTCCTGGCCAAGGCATATCCTGACATCTTCGCCCCCGACCAGGTCTTCGACGCCCTCAATTTCATCCTCGGCCGTCATCCCGGTCTGAACCAGGCCTCCTTCGCAGGTGGCGTGGGCGCAGAGTCCACTACCGTCGGCTATGGCTTCAACCGCGCCGACTGGACGTACGTCCCCGGCGGCACGGTGTCCGGAACAGCCCTTATCCGTCCCGACTTCCCCGAACTGCTGGTGTTCCCGTTCCTGTGGCAGCAGGTGGAGTATGTGATGGGAGGAGGCTCCTCGCACTACATGTTCCTCGTCCTTGCGGCGAAGGACCTGCTGGAGAATTAATCCTTAACACAGATAATGAAACGAATCCTTTTATCCATTCTCGCTTTGGGGGCCGCGCTGACGATGTCGGCGCAGGCCTTCAGATGCGCGGATCCGGAGGCTACTCCTGAGGCGCAGAAACTCCTCGAGCGTCTCGTCAGGATCCGCGACAAGGGCATAATGTACGGCCATCAGGACGACCTTCTCACCGGCTATACCTGGTGGGAGGTCGAGGGCAATTCCGATACAAAGGCCAACACCGGGGACTATCCGGCCATTGCCGGATGTGAGCTCGGTGAACTCGAACTCGGAAAGGACAGGAGCCTCGACTCCGTGTCTTTCGCCCATATGCGCAAGATGGCGAAGTGGTTCCACGACCGCGGCGGCATCCTTACCGTCAGCTGGCACCTTGTGAACCCCATCACCTCGCAGTGGCCAGGCGTAAAGGAGCCCAATGGCGCCGGCTCTGCATGGGAGGTCAAAATGCTGTCCGCCAGCGGCATGAACGCCGTGCGCAGCGTCCTGCCCGGAGGAGGGAATAACGCAATGTTCAATACCTGGCTCGACCGCCTCGCCGACTTTTTCCTGAGCTGGAGGGACGACGACGGCAATCTCATCCCGTTCCTTTTCCGCCCTTACCACGAGCACTCCGGGAATTTCTTCTGGTGGGGACGGGACCGTTGCTATGACGAGGAGTATGCCGCATTGTTCCGCTATACCGTCAACTACCTGCGCGCCAAAGGCCTGCACAACATCCTCTTCATGTACAACACCGACAAGGTGTATTCGAAGGAGGAGTACCTCCGCGGCTATCCCGGAGACGCGTACTGCGACATGCTCTCCATCGACTGGTACGGCCAGGGTGCGGAGTTCAACCGCAACGTCCGCAAGGCCATGGATTTCGTTTCCCAGACAGCAGAAGAGAAGGGCAAACTCTTCGCGCTCAGCGAGTGCGGCCCCCTCAGCCTGGACCTGCAGAAGATCCTGCCGGACTACAAGTGTTCCTATGTGCTGACCTGGCGTAACGCCGTACCCCGCAGTGTCCGTGAATCCGGTTATCAGCCCAAGCCGGACGAACTCCTGAAAGCCTTGAAGGCTGACAAGCACTACCTCTTCTACGAAGACATAAAGAACATCAAATAAAACCTCGACCATGAAGCGTTTTCCAATCATCTTAGGAACCGCCTCCCTCATCGTGATGGCAGCCTGCTCACACGAGCAGGCCGCCGGAACGAGGGGCATCGGCGTTTATCCGGGCAATCCCGATGAGTCGGCAGCCCCTTCCGTCGTTAAGGGCGACGATACATACCGCAACATCGCGCTCGGAAGGGCAACCTACCAGTCGTCCAGCTATGACTACAACCTTACCTCGCAACTGATTACCGACGGAATAATTGACAATGGTCCGGTATCCTACGTCGATGTGATCGGGGGCGGGACGCTGGTGGACAGGCCCAACCACGAGAAACTTTTCGACGGCAAGCCCGACTCGCGTATCAATTTCAAGGCGTCGGACCCGACAGTCGAAATCGACTTCCACGGAAAGGGCGTATACGCCGACAGGATCGAGGTCCTTGGAACGGCATCAATGCCTTTCGGAAAGGAAAAGGGGGCCCAGCTGGTCTTGAAGGGGTCTCCTGACGGAAAGATATGGAAAGAACTGGGTATAGCCTCTGCGGCGGGTTTCGCGAACCGCACCGTTTCGTGCGTGTTCGACCTGGCTGCTCCTGAACTCCTGGAGGCCTTCCTGCTTGAATTCAAGCTGCCGGATGCAAATGATTTCTCGCTTCATACGGTCAACTTCTACAAAGACGGAGAATTGCTCGACGTGCTGCCGAGCAAGGATTTCGTCAGCGCCTGGCGGAGCGCCGGTGCCGCTGACGAATGGGTGAGCGTCGACTTCGGCTACACTTCCTCGTTCGACAAACTTGTATTCCACTGGCTGAATCCCGCCGCTTCCGGCGAGGTGTTCGTCTCCGACGACGCCAGGTCATGGAATTCGGTGGAGAAGATAGACGGTTCCGAAGGCTTCAGTGAGGTAAAGCTCGCCAAGGCCGCCAAGGGACGTTTCGTGAAGGTGGCCTTCAGCGGCTCCGCAGACGGCCGGCCGCTCGAGCTCTCGGAGCTCGAGGTCTTCGGCCGCGGCGGCTCCGCCGTAGTGCCGAAGACCGCTGCAGTGCGCCAAGGCGCCCGCCAGGACCTTTCCGGCGGCGCCTGGAGGCTCCAGCGCGCTTCGCAGGTACAGGCTGACGGCGCGACCCTTTCCGGCCCGTCCTTCGACGACGCCGGCTGGATGGTCGCGACAGTCCCCGGCACCGTGCTGGCCAGCTACGTCAATGCCGGCGCCGTGGCCGATCCGGCCTTCGCCGACAATCAGTTCCTGGCCTCCGACTCGTATTTCCGTTCGCCTTTCTGGTACCGTGACACCTTCAACGCAACACTTGACTCCGAAAGGCAGTACCTGCATTTCGACGGCATCAACTGGAAGGCCGACGTGTACCTCAACGGCAAGTCGCTCGGCCGCATCGAGGGTGCTTTCCGTGAGGCCGAGTTCGACGTTACCGGTATCCTCAAGGATGGCCGCAACGACCTGGCCGTCCTGATCCATGAGAACATACATTATGGGGCGGTCAAGGAACAGACCGCATATACTCCCGACCAGAACGGCGGAATCGTGGGTGCCGACAATCCCACGATGCACGCTACCATAGGTTGGGACTGGATCCCGACCGTTCGCGGCCGCGACACAGGCATATGGGACGACGTTTACCTGGCCTACAAGGGGGCGGTGAGCATTGCCGACCCGTTCGTCCGCACCGTCCTTCCGCTTCCCGACACCACTTCCGCCGACGTCCTTGCCGAGGTCACGCTTGTCAACCACTCCGACAAACCCGTCTCCGGTTCGCTCCGTGGCTCTTTCGGCGACGTGATGTTCGACATGGCCCAGAGCCTCGCCCCGGGCGAATGCAAGCTCGTGAAGCTCAGCCCCGCCGAGGTTCCCGCCCTTCACCTTAACCATCCCAAACTGTGGTGGCCGAAGGGCTACGGAGAGCAGAACCTCTACGACGTGAAGTTCTCCTTCATCGCTGAAGGCAAGACTTCCGACGAGGTCTGCTTCCAGTCCGGCGTGCGCCAGATGGACTTTTCCGTCGACGGATACGAACCCACGCCCGGGCTTCCCGGCGGAGGTTTCGCCTCTTTCGGCAAGCCTGAACGCCTGAGCCTGTTCGTCAACGGCCGCCGTTTCATCGGCTTCGGCGGCAACTGGGGATTCCCCGAGTATCTTCTGAACTATCGCGCCCGCGAATACGACATCGCCGTGGCGTACCACGCCGACATGAATTTCACGATGATACGCAACTGGGTGGGCATGACCGGCGACAAGGAGTTCTACGAGGCCTGCGACCGTTACGGAGTGATGGTCTGGCAGGACTTCTGGCTGGCCAATCCCTGGGACGGTCCCGACCCGTATTATCCCGACCTCTTCTGCGACGTCGCCGAGGAGTATGTACGCCGCATCCGCAACCATCCTTCGATAGGCATCTATGTCGGCCGCAACGAGGGCAATCCTCCCGAGGCCATCAACACCTTCCTTGCGGACATGGTCTCCAAGGAGCATCCCGGAATGCACTACATACCGCATTCCGCGGCTGGTGTAGTCAGCGGCGGCGGTCCCTACAGGGCCCTGCCGGTCCGCGACTATTTCCGCCTGCACGGCCATGATACCTTCCACAGCGAACGTGGCATGCCGAACGTGATGAACTACGAGAACATCGTGCGTGCATTCGGTGCGGACAATGTCGAGCCGGTCAATACCCTGGCGCACCCGAATGCAATGTACGGCCTGCACGACTATGCCCTTGGAGGGCTGCCCAACGTGTCTTCCGCACAGTCTGCCGAGAGTTTCAACCAGATTATCGCGAAGGCGTTCGGCGAACCCGCCGATGCCAGGGAGTTCGCAGCCCTCGCCCAGTGGATCAACTACGACGGCTACCGCGCGATCTTCGAGGGACGCAGCGAGCAGCGCCGCGGCATGATCCTGTGGATGAGCCATCCCGCCTGGCCGTCGATGGTATGGCAGACATACGATTATTATTTCGAGCCTACGGGAGCCTATTTCGGCAGCAAGAAGGCTTGCGAGCCGCTCCACATACTGGTCAATCCCGTCAAGGAAGACGTGGAGGTGGTCAACTATCACGCTTTCGACCACAAGGGCCTCAAGGCCGCAGCGCAGCTCATCAATCTCGACGGCACGGTGGTCTGGAGCAAGGAAGCGACGTTAGACATATGCGAGGACCAGACTGTCCCTTGCTTCCCGCTCGAGTTCCCCGACAACCTCTCAGACGCGTACTTCATCAAGCTGGTCCTGACGGACGCCTCGGGCGAAGTCGTTTCCGACAACTTCTATTGGCGCGGCCGCGAGGAGGGCAACCTCCAGGCGCTGCGCGGTGTTGCCAAGACCTCTCCCAAGTGCAAGGTCACGCGTTCATCCTCTGACGAGGAGTACTGCTTCACGGTCAAGGTCACCAACGACGACAAGGTTCCGGCCATGATGCTGCGCCTCAAGGCTATGGACAAGGCCACCGGAGACCTTGTCCTTCCGGTCCTCTATTCCGACAATTACTTCTTCCTGATGCCGGGCGAGTCCCGTACCATCAGCATAAAGGTCCGTAAGGAGGACTGCGCAGGCAAGCCTTACATAACCCTCAGCGGATTCAATGTCGCTGAGACAACCATTTGATAGTCAGAATTCTGTCATGAAGCATCTGAAAGCGCTGATGACGGCCGCAGCCGTCATCCTTATGGTGGCATCCTGTTCCGACCGTGCAGGCAGCCGTTTCACTAAAGTAGTAGACGGCCGCTTCGAGAGGGACGGCAAGGAAGTGTCATTCGTCGGAACGAACATGTGGTACGGGCCGATCCTGGGGTCTGAGGGACGTGGAGGAAACCGTGAAAGGCTTGTCCGCGAACTCGATGAACTCAAGTCGCTCGGCGTCACGAACCTTCGCGTCCTGGTCGGTGCGGACGGGCCGGAGTATATGCCCGCCCGCACCACGCCCGTCCTGCAGCCAGAGCCGGGAGTCTACAACGACACGCTCCTGGTCGGACTCGACTATTTCCTTGCAGAACTCGGCAAGCGCGACATGCAGGCCGTGCTTTTCCTGAGCAACGCCTGGAGCTGGAGCGGAGGTTTCAACGTCTATCTCCAGTGGGCTTCAGCGGCCGACAGTACCGCCGTGCGGCGCTGGGGCATACAGCCGTCCGAGTTCTACAAGAATCGGGATGCCCAGCAGATGTATTTCAACCACATCCGCAACATCGTGACACGCCGCAACACCGTCACGGAAAAGCTTTACAAGGACGATCCGGCCATTTTCAGCTGGCAGCTTGCCAACGAGCCGAGGCCTTTCTCCCGCGAGCCGGCGGTCACGGATGCCTTCTGTAACGTGCTGGCCGAGTCCGCTGCGCTGATCAAGAGCCTGGACCCCAACCATATGGTTTCCACGGGCAACGAAGGCGCCATGGGCTGCAATGACGGCGACCTGGCGCTTGCCCGTCGCCTGAACACCTGTCCCGACATCGACTATGTCACCATTCACATCTGGCCCATGAACTGGAGCTGGGTGCATAAGGAAACCCTTGACAGGGATTTCAGCGCGGCGTTGTTGAGGACAGACTCCTATATCGACGAGCACGAGGCTTTTTGCCGTGAGCTCGGCAAGCCGATGGTCATCGAAGAGTTCGGCTTCCCAAGGGACGGGGGACTGTACGACGACGGCACTCCCACGACCCTGAAAGACCGGTATTACAAGCACGTCTTCGACCGTCTGCTGCGCTCGCGCAGCGAAGGCGGCGCCCTTGCCGGCGTCAATTTCTGGGCTTGGAGCGGCTTTGCCGTGAGGCCTGTCGGACGATATGAATCGCGCCCGGGCGACGACTACTTCGGCGATCCCGGCCAGGAGGCTCCGGGCCTTTATTCCGTTTTCGTCAGCGACGCCGGCACCATCGGCGTTATCAGGGAGGCGACGTCCGCGATAGATGCCCCCTATGCCAGGGCACTGGTCGAGAACGACTGGATCCTTGGCAAGGATAAACCCCTGCGCTTCGACGTGCACAATGTAGGGAAGGCCCCTTCATCCTTGACCGTAAGGCTCTCTACGGACAAGGGGGAACGGGTAGGAGAATGGTCGGAAAATGTCTCGAAGGATGGTATCGTGCAGTTCGCTTTCGACCTGACGGACGGGTTCTACAAGGTTGAATCGACGCTCGACGGCAGGCCGGTGCGCGACTTCGTCGTGGGTATCGGTGATCCGGAGAAGGTCGTTTCCGAGCCTGACAAGGCGGACGATTTCGATGATTTCTGGGAGAAGAGCCTCAATGAACTGGCTGCAGTGGACCCTCAGTACAGGCTTACCGAGCTGCCGGAGCACTCCAACGATGTCCGCAAGGCTTACCGCGTGGACATGATGTCCTGGGGAGGGGAGCCCATCTCCGCGCTGTTGATGGAGCCCGTCAAGGAAGGGAAGTTCCCGGTATTCATCAATTATCTGGGGTACAACTGCGACCCGTGGTATGAGGATCCTTCAGACAACCCGGAAACCATTAAGGTTTGGCTCTGCACCCGCAGGCAGGGCTTCAACCGGGATCTTTCTGAGCCGGCCGATTTCACGGTCCGCGGCCTTGAAAGTCCTGGAACCTATTATTACCACGGAGCTTTCCTGGACGTCGTGCGGGGTGTCGACCTCGCGTGCTCGCGGCCGAAGGCCGACCTCACGCGGGTCTTCGCCGAAGGCGGCAGCCAGGGCGGGGCATTCACCCTCATAGCCGCCGCGCTGGACCAGCGCATCAAGGCCATCGCTGCATTCGTGCCCTTCCTCAGCGACTATCCCGACTATTTCAAGGTGGCTTCCTGGCCCGGCAATGAGATTCTTCCAGCTGCCAAACGGCTGGGTATCAGCGATGAGGACCTTTATCACACCTTGTCATACTGCGATGTGAAGAACTTCACCGACCGCATCCATTGTCCGGTGCTTATGGGATTCGGGCTGCAGGACGACACCTGCCCGCCGCATACCAACTTTGCCGGATATAACAATATTCCTTCTACGACGGAGAAGTCCTGGATATGCTTCCCTCTGAGCGGCCACCATGTCGAACTTGAGCCCGGCTGGAATGAAGCCCGCAATGCATTTTTCGCCAGGTATTGTGATTAAAAGGTATTTTAGCTATATTTGAAAGTGCTGACAGATAATTCCTTTCACAAACAGTGTCCATAAAATGAAAAAGCTCTTTATCCTGGCGGCAGTCGCGATTGCGGCGACCGTCTCATGCGGTTCCCCTAAAGGGAATCAGGCCGAAGAGGGCCAGCAACTGTTCATCGGCGACGACATCGCCGTAGCTCAGACCCAGTACGGAAAGGTACGTGGCTACATCCTTCATGACATCTATCAGTTCAAGGGCATCCCTTACGGCGCTCCGACCAGCGGCAAGAACCGCTTCATGCCTCCGCAGAAACCGGAGCCGTGGGAGGGTATCCGCAATGCCTACAACTACGGTGCTTCCGCTCCTCAGTCCTTTGGTTACTCTCGTTCCCCGGAGTCCGCTGGATTCCTCGTGGACAACTGGAATTATGACGATTTCAGCGAGGATTGCCTCCGCCTGAACGTCTGGACGCCTGGCCTTGACGCCGCCAAGCGTCCGGTCATCGTATGGTTGCACGGTGGCGGATTCTCGAGCGGCAACGGCATCGAGCAGGATGGCTACTGCGGCGAGAACCTCTCCAAATACGGCGACGTCGTATTCTGTTCGCTCAACCATCGCCTCAACGTCTTCGGTTTTTCCGATTTCGCCAGTGTGGGCGGAGAGAAATACCTTCACTCCGGCAATGTCGGCATGCTTGACATCATAGCCGCCCTTCAGTGGGTGCATGACAATATCGCCAACTTCGGCGGCGACCCGGGCAACGTCACCATCATCGGCCAGTCCGGCGGCGGCTCCAAGGTCAGCACCGTTGCCGCTATGCCTGCGGCCAAGGGCCTGGTACACAAGGGCGTTGCCCTGTCGGGCAACTCCATCCGCGGCGGCGACAAGGCAGCCGCCGAGAAACTCGGTGAGTATATCCTCAAGGAGGCCGGCCTGAAGCCCGCCCAGATCGACAAGCTTCAGGAGATGCCTTGGGAGGAGTATTATGCACTTGCCAACCGCGCTTCGCGCAAGATGGCTTCCGAGACCGGCATCAGCTCCGGCTTCAGGCCGGTGTCCGACGGCGTCGACATCCCGTTCGATTTCTTCGCTGCCAACGATCCCAATGTTCCGGACATCCCGATGATCTACTGCACCACTTTCCAGGAGCAGAATCCTGACCGCACCAACGCCGCCCTCGAGGACATCACCTTCGACGGAGTTGTCCAGCAGATGACCGGCAGGTATGGCGACAATGCCCGCCAGATCGTAGAGGCCTATGCCAAGGTGTTCCCCGACCTCCGTCCCATCGAAATCTGGGCAATGCTCACCGGCGTCCGCACCAACGTCGTCCGTGCCGCCAACACCAAGCTCCAGCAGAAGTCTCCGGTCTATATGGCCTGGTTCGGCTGGCAGCCGCCGCTCTTCGACGGCCGCATGCGCGCCTTCCACTGCCTCGACATCTGCTTCTGGCTGCACAATACTGACGCCATGATCACCCATACCGGCGGCGGCTCGCGTCCGCGCGCGCTGTCGGACAAGATGTCCGACGCCCTGCTCGCGTTCATGCGCACCGGCGATCCTAACACCAAGTCCCTCCCGGCCTGGCCGAAGTATACCGCCGAGAACGGAGAGACGATGGTTCTCAATGACGTCTGCGAGGTCAAGAACGACCCTGACCGCGAGTGCCGTACGGTCCTGGAGACCCTTATGGGCCAGTAGGACTGCCATACCGCTCAGCGAACGCAAAAGCGCGGATTCCCGTTTGGGATCCGCGCTTTTTCTTCGCGTCGCTGTCGCTTCGAGACGCTACCCTGCGGGCCGGGGTCAGGCGGAGAGCTGGTCGAGGAGAGTCGCCAGGAGACGGGTGAGGTGGCGGCGGGTATAACGCTCGAGACCTGTGGGGTTGAAAGCGGGACTGGTGCCGGAACCGGGGGCGGCGAGGTGCGCGGACCAGGCGCGGTCCACCGCGTAGCGGATGGCTGCGGACTGGTCCCAGTCGCACATGATGCCGGTGCGTGTGTCGGCGAGGACTTGCGCGGCAGCGCCGTCCTCCTGGCCGATGCCCAGCACCGGGCGCCGTGCCGCCAGGTACTCGAAGATCTTGCCCGGCAGGACGTTTCGGTATTCGGGCTCCTGGCGCAGGGGGAGGATCAGGAGGGATGCGGCGCGCTGCTCGGCGACGGCGACGTCGTGCGGCTGATATCCGAGGTTGTCGAGGTTGTGGCCGAGGCCGCGCGCCTCGATGGCATTGACTATTGCGGCATCGACCTTGCCGACGAGGCGGATGCGCAGGGCGCTCCGGAAAGCGTCGTCCTCGGCACACTTCGCCGCCAGGGCGTCCCACAGCGCCAGGGGATTGCCGTCCTCGGCAAACAGCCCTGTGTGCGTCACGCGGAACTCCGCCGGGCTGTCTGCCTGGAGAAGGTCTGCTTGAGGGTTGGAGACCTTCTCCACCTGTTCTGCGTTACAGGTGGATGAGGTTTGATTGTCCTGGGGAAGGTCTGCGGTGTTTGAGCAGACCTTCTCCACGGCAGGGGCTGAGGTGGCAGGGTAGTCGTCCTCGTCGAAGCCGTTGGTTATTAGGACGACGGGCGTGCGCGTCATCTCCTGGAACTCCCGCTGTACCAGCGGGGTGACGGAGATGACTGCCGAGGCCTCGTCCAGCACCGATTTCTCTAGCCTGTGCTGCTTGCGGTCAGCCGCCTTGCCCAGATGCAGGTGCTTATAGTAGAACATCTTGGTCCAAGGGTCGCGGAAATCGGCCACCCACGGGATGCCCGTGGCCCTGTGAAGCCCGCGCCCTATCAGGTGCATCGACTGCGGCGGGCCTGTCGTGACGATGACGTCCACAGGATGCTCTTTGAGATACTTTTTGAGGAATCGGACCGAGGGACGCACCCACCAGACCCGGGGGTCCGGGACGAAGAGATTGCCCCTGATCCACAGCGAAAGGTTCTGCTTCCAGTTCTTACTGCCACCGGATATGGGGTTGACTTCGCCGCCGGTCGCGCGCGCGGCATCTGGCGCGCTTTCACCGCCCCCCGCCGCGGGCGAGCCCGTGCTGCCTATCAGCGTCTGCATGTCGGTCGAGGCCTTCGAACCCATGATACGACGATATATGCCGTAAGGCTCGGTGATAGGGCGACGGATGATCTCAGCCTCGGAGGGGATGTCCGCCAGCAGAGTCTTGTCCACGGAGGACAGCTCGGGATTCTCCGGTGTGTAGACCACCGGCTGCCAGCCTTCGGCAGGCAGATACTTGGCGAATTTCACCCAGCGCTGTACGCCCGACCCTCCTGCAGGCGGCCAATAGTAAGATATGACGAGAACCCTTTTCATATTGCTACAAATATACACTTTTTCCCCGCCCTATCAAACACCACCTCCTTTCCCCCGCCTATCCCCGCATCCTTCGGGAAAATCCCGAAGGTAGTGGTTGTTTTGGGGACATCGTTCGGGAAATGCCCGAAGGATGCGGCGTTTTTGAGGACATCGTTCGGGAAATGCCCGAAGGATGCGGGAAAAGGTTAGGGAAGGGGGAGTGCGGTAATTCGAGAATAATGACTAACTTTGTATGATAAGGAATCTACGAAGATGGCGAAGACGAAGGAAAAGGACCCGATGACCCCGATGATGAAACAGTTTTTCGGTTTCAAGGCGCAGTGCCCCGATGCCGTGCTGCTGTTCCGTTGCGGAGATTTTTATGAGACGTACGGCGAGGACGCCGTGATAGCCAGCAAGGTACTCGGTATCGTGCTGACCAAGCGGTCCAACGCAACGGAGGATGCGATTCCGATGGCCGGTGTCCCGTACCACGCCATTGACGCATACCTTCCGAAACTCATCCGTGCCGGCTACAAGGTCGCCATCTGCGACCAGTTGGAGGATCCCAAATTCGCCAAGAACATAGTCAAGAGGGGAGTGACCGAAATCGTGACTCCCGGCGTTGCATTCGGCGAGCAGATGCTGGTCCAGAAGGAGAACAACTTCCTGGCCGGCCTGTTCTTCCGCGGTGAAAGTTGCGGCGCGGCTTTCCTGGACGTATCCACCGGAACATTCAAGGTGGCACAGGGCAGTGCCGACTATGTCGGGACGTTGCTGGCATCCTTCGCTCCGAAGGAGCTGGTCGTGCCTCGCGGCTATGAGAAGTCCGTCAAGGAGAAGTACGGCACTTCGGCTTATATCACGACGCTCGACGAGTGGGCGTTCGTGCAGGATGCCTCCGAGGACAAGTTGCGCAAACAACTGGGGGTGAGGTCCCTGAAGGGATTCGCCATCGGCTCGTGCCCGCTGGGCATCTGCGCCGCCGGCGCACTGCTCGTATATCTCGAGCAGACGCACCACAGCGGCCTTGGCAACATCTGCTCCATCTCAAGGATAGACGGTTCGAAGTTCGTGTGGATGGACAAGTTCACCTTCCGCAACCTAGAGATATTCGCTTCGGCTGCGGGCGCGGAGGGGACGGCGCTAGTCGATGTAATCGACCGCTGCAGTTCCCCTATGGGCGCCCGCCTGCTCCGTCAGTGGCTTTCGATGCCGGTCATGGACCTGGACGAACTGAATGCCCGTTACGACGTGGTGGAACACTTTGTCAAGGAGGACGACGATTTGCGCGAACTGCAGGGCCTTGTCTCCAATGTCGGCGACCTGGAGCGCATCCTGTCCCGCGCGGCGACCGGCAAGATCCTGCCGCGCGAGGTGATGCAGCTGGGGCGCTCGCTGGAGCAGACAGACCCGATAGCGGCACTGTGCCGCGGACGCGGCGTCGCGGAGCTCGACCGCATGGTCGGGGAACTGCGCGGCTGCGGCGAACTGCTCGGCGACATCCGTCGCACGATGGCCGCCAGTCCCGCCGCCCAGTTGGGCAAGGGCGACATCATCGCCGCCGGGGTCGATGCAGAGCTCGACGAGCTCCGCGACATCTCCCACGGCGGCAAGGAGTACCTCCTGCAGATGCAGCAGCGCGAGATAGACCGCACGGGTATCAGCTCGCTCAAGATAGGCTACAACAACGTCTTCGGGTACTATATCGAGGTTCGTAACACCTTCAAGGACAAGGTTCCGGAGGAGTGGATACGCAAGCAGACCCTCGTCAATGCCGAACGTTACATCACCGAAGAACTCAAGGAGTACGAGGAGAAGATCCTCTCTGCCGAAGGGCGCATCTATGAGATTGAAAGCCGGATCTATTCCGGATTGATCGCAGAAATCCAAAGCTATATCCGGGACATCCAGGCCAACTGCCAGATACTGGCGCGGCTGGACGTCCTGTCGGGCTTCGCAGACCTGGCGGCCGACAGCCGCTACTGCCGTCCGGTCATGACGGATGGCCTCGTACTGGACATCCGCGCCGGCCGCCATCCGGTCATCGAGAAGATGATGGGGCCGGGCGAGGAGTACGTCCCCAATGACGTATATCTGGATTCCGAGCAGCAGCAGATCATCATCCTGACGGGTCCCAATATGGCCGGTAAGTCGGCCCTCCTGCGTCAGACCGCACTCATCGTGCTGCTGGCCCAGGTAGGCTGCTGGGTGCCGGCCGACAGCGCAACGATAGGTTATTTCGATAAGATCTTCACGCGCGTCGGAGCATCGGACAACATTTCCCGCGGCGAGTCCACGTTCATGGTGGAGATGCTTGAGACATCGATGATAATGCACAACCTCTCTGAGCGTTCTCTGGTCCTGCTGGACGAGATCGGCCGCGGCACGTCGACCTACGACGGCATGTCCATAGCCCGTGCCCTGGTGGAGTACCTCCACGAGCATGGCAAGCGCGCCAAGACCCTGTTCGCGACGCATTACCACGAACTGAATGACCTTGAGAGCATCTATCCGAGAGTGAAGAATTTCCACATCGCCGTCAAGGAGGTGGGCAAGCAGGTCATCTTCCTGCGCAAGCTCAAGGAAGGTGGTGTTGCACACAGTTTCGGTATCCATGTGGCCCGGCTCGCCGGAATGCCGCGCGAGGTGCTCGACTCCGCCGAGCGCACCCTCGCGCAACTTGAAGGCGGCTCTACGCCGAAGGTCTACGGACCTGGCCTCCAAGCCGTGGAGTCCGGCTCGGAGACCGCATTTACCCGGGCAGGGTCGGCATGTACCGGAAGGGACCCTAGCCGACGCGGGCTTGAGCCGGACTCCGCGGCAGGAGGACGCTCTGAGGGCGTGGAGCCGGGATTCCAACTGTCGCTGTTCCAGCTCGACGACCCCACGCTGAGCGCGATCCGCGACAAACTGAACGCCGCCGACCTCGAGAATATGACCCCCATGCAGGCCTTCGACCTGCTACGTTCAATGAAAGCAGAATTAGGATTGTAATATGAGCAACAGACTGAAAGGGATACTGCCCTACGCGCTTATCGTACTGTTTTTCCTCGTGATCGCATACGCCTTCGTACCGCAGGTACTGGGCGGAAAGATTGTGAACCAGAGCGACATCTCCGGCTATGTGGGCATGTCGCACGAGATGAACGAATGGAACAAGGCACATCCTGAAGACCCGGCGTACTGGACCGACGCCATGTTCGGCGGCATGCCGACGACCACGATCTCGGCGCCGCGCCAGGGCGACTGGACGCAGGCCATCTACGATGCCCTGCTGACCGGCAAGCGCCCGGCGACCTACCTGTTCATCGCCCTGCTGGGAGGATTCCTGCTTCTGCTCTCGCTCGGTGTCGACACTTTGCTGGCAGCTGGAGGTGCCATTGCCGTGGCTTTCTGCTCATACAATTTCCAGATCATCCAGGTCGGACACAATACCAAGATGCAGGCCATCGCATTCCTGCCTTGGGCGCTGGCGGCCTTCATTTTCACGTACCGCAGCGCCTTCAAGGAGGGCAAGGGCAGGAAGGCCTGGTTGCTGAAGACTGTGCTGGGGGCCGTGCTCTTCGCCTTCGCCGTGAGTTTCCAGGTCAAGGCCAACCATCAGCAGATCACTTACTACCTTGCGCTGATGCTGGTCATCTATGCGCTGGTACTGTTTGTCTGGCTGGTCACCGACAAGGCCCGCAGGGGCCTGCTCGGGCGATTCTTCATCGCCTCTGCCCTGCTGGTCGCGATGGGCGTCGCCGGCATCGCCACCAATGCCAACAAACTGATACCGGTATACAAATACACGGCCCAGTCCATGCGCGGCGGCTCTGAGCTCGCTTCCGCGAGCAACGCCGCCTCCGGCGGCCTGACCCTCGACTACGCCACGGCCTGGTCGTACGGTTGGGAGGAACTCCCCAACCTCATGATTCCAAATTTCAACGGCGGCTCATCCAGCGGCGCCGTCAATCCCAGGCACTCCGAGACCGCAAAACTCTTCAAGGATGCCGGCTACTCCAACTACAAGGATATCGTCAAGGCCTTGCCGCTGTACTGGGGCCCCCAGCCGTTTACGGCGGGACCCATGTACATGGGAGCCATCACTGTATTCCTGTTCATCCTGGGACTGTTCCTGTGCGAGCCTAAAGACAAATGGTGGGTGATCGTCTGCACCGTGTTGGCAATCCTTCTTGCTGTGGGCAGCCATTTCATGTGGTTTACCAAACTTTTCTACGACCACATGCCGTTCTACAATAAGTTCAGGACGGTGTCCATGGCCCTTGTCATCCTCCAGGTCACCCTGCCGGTGCTCGGTTTTCTGGCGCTTGACAGGATCGTCAAGGGGCAGACTACAGCAGAGGAATTCAAGAAGAAGATACCTGTCGCCGGTACCATTGTCGCCGGCTTCTGCCTGCTGCTGTACATATTCCCGTCCATCGCCGGTTCGTTTACCGGAAGCGTCGATGCCGGACAGCAGGACATCCTGGTGGATGCCCTGAAGGCTGACAGGCGTTATCTCCTGAGGGCGGACGTCCTGAGGTCCCTGATCCTGATCCTCGCAGCAGGGGGATTGCTTCGCTGGGGCTATTCCGTGCCGAAGGATGCCAGGAAGAGTTTCGACCAAAAGACGGCGGAGGGCCGCGATGCGGCCTTTGCCCGCCGCCGCACGGCTGCGCTGCTCGTCTGCGCGCTTGTCCTGCTGGACCTCTTCACCGTCGGAAAACGTTATCTTTCTGCCGATGATTTCGTGACCCCGCGTTCGTTCAACAGCCAGTTCGCCAAGACTACCGTGGACGACCTCATCCTGGAAGACAAGGACATCTCGTACCGCGTCCTGGACCTGACGGTCGATCCTTTCAACAGTTCACGCCGTTCCTACTGGCACAAGAATATCGGCGGATACAGTCCTGCCAAGTTGCAGCGCTACCAGGAACTCATTTCCAAGTATCTGATCCCTGAAGTGCAGTCCATCTATGATGCCGCCAACGGTGCCGCCACCATCACCGACCTCGAGGCAGTGCTGCCGGACCTGCCGGTAATGTCGGCGCTGAACCTGAAGTACATCGTCCTGGGCGACGATAATATGCCGGCCTTCAACAAAAATGCTTTCGGCAACGCTTGGTTCGTCGACGGAGCGGTGCCTGCCGCGTCGCCCGACGAGGCGCTTGCGCTCGTCGGTACCACGGACCTGCGCTCCGCCGCGGTCCTGGAGCCTGCCGACGCAGCCGCGGTCGCCGGCACGGCCTTCGCTGCCGCCGCCCCCGGCGACACCGTCGTGATGACCTCCTACGCTCCGAACGAGCTGCATTTCCATTACCGTTCGGCCGGGACCAGGCTGGCGGTCTTCAGCGAAGTCTACTATCCGGAGGGCTGGCACGCCAGCCTGGAGGACACGGGGGCGGAGGTTCCGGTGCTTCGCGCCGACTGGATACTCCGCGCCGCCGTCCTGCCTGCCGGAGAGCACGACCTCGTCATGCGCTTCGATCCGCCTTCGATCACCCGGAGCTTGACCATCTCCAGGGCTTCATCGATCGGCCTTATAATCGTGCTTCTGCTGGCAGCGGCAAAGTCCGTCTTCGTGGCGGTCCGTAAAAAGGAGGAATAGATGGAAGTCCGAGCCAAGAAAGCCCTGGGGCAGCATTTCCTGACGGACCAGAGCATAGCCCAGGCCATAGTCCGGGCCCTGCGCGAGGACCCGTCCGCTCCGCGGGACGTCCTCGAGATCGGCCCCGGAATGGGCGTCCTGACGCAGTACCTTCTGAAGCGCGAGGACCTGGATCCCATGATGATAGAGATCGATACCGAGTCGGTGGAATACCTGCTGACTCATTTCAACGGGATGCAGGGACGACTTATCGAAGGCGATTACCTCAAGCTCAACATCTCGAAGTTCTTCAAGGGCCCGTACCGCATCATCGGCAATTTCCCGTACAACATCTCTTCGCAGATATTCTTCAAGATACTGGACGACAAGGACCGCGTCCCCGAAGTGGTCTGCATGATACAGAAGGAGGTGGCGGACCGCATTGCCGAGAAACCGGGCTCCAAGACCTACGGTATCCTTTCCGTGCTTCTGCAGGCGTGGTACGACATCGAGTACGTCCTCGCCGTCGGCCCCGGGGCTTTCAGCCCCCCGCCGAAGGTCCGCTCGGCCGTCATCCGCTTAACCCGCAACTCCCGCACGGAACTCGGCTGTGATGAGAAACTGTTCAAGGCGGTGGTGAAAACAGCCTTCAACCAGCGGCGCAAGACCCTGCGCAATGCGCTGAAGCCGATGCTGCCTGCCGGCGCAGACGCCTCGGCATTCTTCGCGGATCCGGTCTTCGACCTCCGCGCCGAGCGCCTCGGCGTCGAGGACTTCGTCGCCCTCACCCGCCGCTTCGACGTGCAGCATTCCACAGAATGAATCCCACCGCCCCTGCATCCATTCTGTGGCAGCAAAAAGCTCATAAACGGCGTTTTAGCCGCCACAGAATGAACGTCAGCATTCTCCCATCCATTCTATGTCCCTAACTGCTTATGTGGAAAGCTATCAAATACATCCTTATCTTCTACGCTTTCCAGATTATTGGCGTCATTCCGACCTTTTTTCTGGGCAGCGTCAAAGAGAGTTCCTTACTGATAGGGCTGCTGTTTTCATCAGTCCTTTTCATCGTCTATGTCCTTTTGAAGAAGGAAACCCGTCCGCAACCGGGTTCCTTCACGGTGCGGCCGTGGACGATACTGTTGCCGTGCATCTTCGTGTGGCTCGCATTCCTACTGCCTGAGTTCAGGATAATTGAGACCCTCGACTTGCCTGACACGGTGTTTGAAGATATCGATACCGAGTCTTTTTACTCCGTTCAGGGAGTATTTGCCATAGGCATATTAGGCCCGATTGCCGAGGAGCTGCTTTTCAGGGGCGTGGTGCTGGATTCCCTCCTGCATTGGGACAGGATTGAAGGGCGTCCCTGGCTGGCCGTCATCCTGTCAGCGGTTTTGTTCAGCCTTGCCCACATGAATCCCGCACAGCTGCCGGCCACGCTTTCCATGGGTCTGTTCTTCGGATGGCTCTGCTACCGGACCGGAAGCCTTCTGCCAGGCATCGTGCTGCATGTCTTCAACAATTCCCTTCCTTGTATCGCAGGCATGGTGTCGGCAGAGGAAAGCAGGTATGAGACGATGGCGGATTACTTCGGTTCGCCATGGACCGAGGACATTGCCATCGCCCTGTCGCTGATCGTATGCATAGAATGCCTGGTAGTGGTCGTTGGGATGGTGGACAGGCATTTTCCGCTCAAGAGGAGTGCTTGCATCGAGTACGGCGGCACTTTGGGTGACGGGGAGGGAGAGCCGCCGAAATAGCCGTCCATCGTCATGATTATACCGATGACTCCCTGATAGTCCCGGGCTCCTTCGGAGATGCCGTTGGATTTCAGGAAGAGGTTCATCAAGAACCGTTGCGCGTCCTCGATGATACGGACGCGCTTACTGTCCCAGAACAACTGTATGGCGGCATTGTCATCCAGGACTTTCTCCGAGAGGCTGCCTGCCCAGGCCGCATAGCGCTCCTCCGGTAGCAGGGCGCGGGCGTTGGCGGCCACATAAGGCAGAAGGGACAGATACCCGCTGTAGCGGATGTGTGGATTGTCTGACTGGCGGCAGAAGGCGTAGGCCCAATAATTGGCTTCCCCTTCGCCGGTAACTCCCGACAGATGGGCCATCTCGTGGGCCAGGGTGAAAGGATATTCTGTCTCCGGCAGATCGAGGTTCACCTGCGATTCGCAGAAGAACGGCCCCATCCATCCCAGTACCGTAACGGCGGAGAACAGGGGGTTCAGCAGCGGCTTCTTCACGTGCTGCCACTCCCGCAGGGGCGCATAGCCGCAATCGGCAGCCCGCCCGGCATAAAACTCCTTGACATCCTGTTCCACGTCGGCCGAACCCCTGCCTGCCTGCTCCCGTCCGGCTTCGGCGTTCAGCGCAGCGGTATATTCCGACAGGAAGCGCTCGAAGGCCTCCTGCTCGAAATGCACGGGCGTAATGCCCATCCGTGCATACAGCGGGGTGCGGAAATAGTTGTTGCCCCAGCCTATATACAGCCATACCAGGAGCCAGACGGCGATGCGCAGCGTCCGAACCATCCACTTGAAGAAGCCCTCTTTCTTTCGGACAGCTCGTATGAGCACACCGAGGAAAGCCAGCACGAAGCCGGCCACGACGATTTCCTCAAGGGAAAACTTCACCCAGGAGGCCGCCCATGACAGTGCCGCCGAGACGGGCGGATAGCAGTGCTCCGCGTAGAAATCCGCCGCCGGCGTCCAGAAGCGGCAAGCCGCCACTCCCGCCAGCAACGCCAGACCGATGAAATCTCCCTTTCGCACTTGATTACGGCAACGCTATGGATGACTGGGTCAGAAGGAATAGCCAAGGTGGAGGGAAATGCCGGTGGACATTACGTCCTTGACCTTTTTCTCCGGGTCGCGTATGGTGCCGATGACGTCTCCTATGCCGATCAGTCTGCGGCTGAGGAAGTGGTGCGTATCCACGCCCAGGGTGATGTAGACGTTCTCGGCAAGGTCGAGTCCTATCTGGGGCTCGAAGAAGAATCCCTTGGTCTTGCCGTCAGGGTCGAAATTGATGGCTGTACCGATGTCTGCAGTCACGAACGGGCGGAATTGTCCCGGCCTGACCCGCCCGAAACGGGCGCGGACGAACAATGGCAATACATATTCATTGCCATATACCGGCTTCAGGACGTCGGTCTCTCCTACGAGCTCGCTGGAACGTACGAAGCGCAAACCGGCGCCGGCTCCGAGGAAGAAGCCCTTGGTGCGCTGCTTCCCCCAGACGTACGTCGCTCCGGCGGCGAAGTCCGTACCCTCCGTGAAACTTATATGGCCATATCCTTCAACGGCGTTGCGGGCCTTTTTGGACTGTTTCCAAGGCTCGAGGGCGAACAGGTTTGACGCCAGCAGCAGCGCTGCAAACACAATAAACAGCCGTTTCATTCTCCCTCCTTGTTTTCGAGTTTTCCTGCCAGCCTGGAGGCGATCTCCAGGAAGGCGAGGCCGTCGGGACGCGAGCCGAGGGCGACGGGCTCGCCCTCGTCGCCGCCCTCGCGGATGCCCTGGACGAGCGGGACCTGCCCCAGCAGGTCTATGCCCAGGGCCCGCGCCATCGCGACTCCTCCGCCCTGGCCGAAGATGTAGTACTTCTCGTCAGGATGCTCTGCAGGGGTGAACCAAGCCATGTTTTCGACGAGACCCAGGACGGGTTTCTCCACGCCCTTGTTGCCGAACATGTTGACGCCTTTCTCGACGTCTGCCAGAGCGACGTTCTGCGGGGTGGTGACTATGATGGCTCCCTCCATCGGGATGTCGTGGACCAGTGAGATGTGGATGTCGCCGGTGCCCGGCGGCATGTCTATGAGCAGGAAGTCGAGTTCGCCCCACTGGACTTGCAATATCATCTGTTTCAATGCGTTGCAGGCCATGGGCCCGCGCCAGATCAGGGCCTGGCCGCGGTCGGCGAAGTAGCCGATGCTCATCCACTTGACGCCGAACTTTTCGGCGGGGAGTATCCACTGCCTGCCGTCCTCCTCTTCGACCGCCTCGGGTACGTGGCCCTCGGTGCCGGTCATCACCGGCACGGACGGTCCGTACACGTCGGCGTCGGCGAGGCCGACCTTGTAGCCCATCCGGGCCAGGGCGACGGCAAGGTTCACCGCAACGGTGGACTTGCCGACGCCGCCCTTGCCTGAGGCTATTCCGATGATGTGCCTGATGTCCTTGACCTGTTCGAGGTCGAGGTCGAGCACGTTGGTCTTTTTCTTGGCGGGGGCTTCGTCCACGACGATGGTCCTCACCTCGTTTTCCACTCCGGGGAACTCCCGGTTGAGGGTGGCACGTGTGCTGCCCACGAGGTATTCGGTCAGCGGGTCACGCCGCTTGGGGAATCCCAGGGTCACCGTTATCCTGCCCCCGGCGGTCTCCACCGCGTGCACCATCCCGAGCCCGACGATATCCTTGTCGTCCCTGCCGGGGTGGCGCACGGCGGCGAGCGCCTTCAAGACTTCCTGTTCAGTCATTTTTATTTGATGATGTTCATTTCGTCGAGGAGATATCCGGCTCCGCCGAACTTGTCGAGGAGCAGGAGAACATAGCGGATGTCGACGCAGATGCAGCGCTGCAGGTCAGGCTCGAACATCACGTCGCTGGACATCGACTCCCAGTTGCCGTCGAATGCGAGGCCGATGAGGTTGCCGTCGGCATCCATCACGGGCGAGCCGGAGTTGCCTCCGGTGATGTCGCAGTTGATCAGGAAGCAGGCGGGAAGTTCACCCTTCTCATTGGCATACTGGCCGTAGTCCTTTGTCTCGTAGATCTCGTGGAGACGTGCGGGGACGCGGAACTCGTAGTCGTCGTTGTTCTCCTTCTCGATGACGCCCTTTAGGGTGGTGTAATGCTTGTAAAGCACGCCGTCCTTCGGGGAATACGACTTGACCGTACCGTAGGTGAGGCGCATCGTGCTGTTGGCGTCAGGATAGGAGGGCTCTCCGGCCTTCCACTCCATCATGCCCTTGGTGTAGGCCTTGCTGGCTTCGGCGATGGGGCCGGCGCTGGCATTGATGGCGGGGGTGAATTTCATCGCGGCTCCGGCGATCGCATTGTAGAAGTTGATGGCGGGATCCTTCAGGAAATCGTCATAAGTCTTGATCTTCTCGCGGAGTTTTTCCTCGGAAGTGAAAGCCGTGTTGTCGAAGAAATACTTCATGAAAAGCTCTACCTGCGACTCATCGAGGCCTTCGATGGCAATCTTGTCCTCAGGTTTTACATTTGCGAGATAGTGCTTCAGCAGGGCTACGCCTTCCTTCCTGTCGAGGGATTCGCTGTAGTCCTTGAACGAACGCGATACGGCTGCGATGGCATCCTGGATGGCGGCGGCTTCGTCCTTGCCCTGGGCCTGGGCCCGCCGGTAGGCGCTGCCGAAACTGGAGGCGAAGCCGACGGCCTCGATCCTGTAGATGGACTCCGTGAGCAGGTTGTAGGCCTTGTTGGCCTCGGAAGCGGAAGCGACGGCGTTGGCTATGGTCTGGATGGCGCTGCCGTAAGCCTCGCGGCGGCTCTTCTTTTCATTAACCCATTTCATGAAATCAGCCTCCTTGCGCTCCTGGCGGCCGATGATGTCGAGTTTCTCGAAAGCGAGTTCCTCGCCCTGCCACTTCTTCCATCCGTTGGATGAGCTGGCGTACTTGCTGGCATACTGGAGGTTGACCGCAGGGTCGGCCATGCGGGCCTCCCACATGACGTCCTGACGGACGGTGCGGGCGTCGATGGCAACCCTCTGGTTGGCGATCATCTGCTTGAGCTGGGCAGCGGTCTGGAAGCGCTGGGTGCGTCCGGGATAACCCATTATCATGGCGAAGTCGCCGTCCTGGTAGCCCTTGAGGGATACGCCGAGGGTCTTCTTGGGGCGGTAGGGGACATTGTCCGGGCTATATGCGGCGGGCTCGTTGTCACGGCCGGCGTAGACGCGGAACATCGAGAAATCACAGGTGTGGCGGGGCCACATCCAGTTGTCGGTTTCGCCGCCGAACTTGCCGGACGATGCCGGGGGAGCGCCCACGAAGCGGACGTCGGTGTACGTCTTGTAAATGATGAGGTAGAAGACGTTGTCGTTGTAGAAGCTGGAGACGGAAGCCGAGCAGTGGGGGTTGTCGGCTTCAGCCTTCTCCATGAGAGCCCTGGCGGCCGCTTCCATAGCGGCTTCGGCTATCTCTTCCTTGTCCTCTGCCTTCCTGTTCTGCTTGAGGGCGGCGTCATAAGCCTTTTCCAGTACGGAAGTGACGTCCGTCATGCTCTGGAGGAAGGTGACGCTGAGGCCCCTGGCGGGAAGTTCTTCTTTCAGGTTCATAGCCCAGTATCCATCTTCGAGATAGTTGTGCTCGGGGGTGGAGAGTGCCTGGATGTTGCTGTAACCGCAATGGTGGTTCGTGATGACGAGACCCTGGTTCGAGATCATCTCGCCCGTGCACCCTCCGCCGAAGTGGACGATGGCGTCTTTCAGCGAGGTGTTGTTGATGCTGTAGATCTGCTCGGGGGTGAGTCGGCAACCAAGGTTGGCCATTGCTTCCGCGTTCATCTTCTGGAGAAGCGGGAGGAGCCACATGCCTTCGTCAGCGCGGGCTCCGACGGTGAGTGTCATGGCTGCCGCGACGGCGAGGAAGGTTTTTCTAAGGTTCGTTTTCATATTGTATCGAATAATGTTGGTTCAAGTTCTTTCGGGTGGAAACTCATACGGTGGTAAGGGGTATAGCCGTATCTTCGTATGGCTTCGATGTGTTCGCGTGTAGGATAGCCCATGTTGTGATCCCAACCGTATTGCGGGTATTCCAGGGCGATCTTCTTCATGAATTCGTCCCGCCAGGTCTTGGCGAGGACGGAAGCCGCGGCGATGCTGGCGTAGGTCGCATCGCCGTGCACGACGGTCACGTGCATATAGCCGTCAAGCGGCTTGAAGCGGTTGCCGTCGACCAGCAGGACGTCAGGCTTGACCGCAAGCCTGAGGGCGGCACGCTGCATGCCGGCGATGGACGCGTTGAGGATGTTGATGCTGTCGATTTCCTCCGGCTGCACGGCTTCCACCGCCCACGCGACGGCTTCCTGCTCGATGATGGGACGCAGGATGTCGCGCGAACGCTCGGTCATCCGCTTGGAATCGTTCAGAAGCGGATGGCTGAAGCCTTCGGGAAGGATGACGGCCGCGGCGAAAACCGGCCCGGCAAGCGGGCCCCTGCCCGCCTCGTCGCAGCCGGCCTCCACGAGGCCTTCATGCATGTATGGTTTCAGTCGGATGGATCGTGGCATGTCCGAAGCTTTTTAAGCATCATGCCACAAATTTAATCATTTTTATAATCTTCCTGCCCTTTTTCCAGCAAAGCGATCAATGACTTGAGATTCCGGATATTGTCATCCTTCTCCTTGATCAGGTCCTTGAGAAGGTCGATCTCTTTCCTGAGGCCGTCCAGACGGGACTCATATTCTTCCGTCAGCCCCTTCACGCGGTCGTTGAACTGTGCACGGGCGTCCTTGAGCCTCTGGCTGATGGCCTCATCCGGCTTGAAGCCCAAGACTACTTCCTCGGGCGTGATGCCAGCCCATTTCGCCACTTCCAGCACTGTGTCGCTTATCATGCGGGTGTTGCCCTTCTCGACGCTGCGGTAGGTGTTCCTTGCCACCCCGAGTGCATCGGCCATGTCGCCCTGGGACAGATTGTGTTCCAGGCGCAGCTTCATGATATTCTTCTTTATGGATTCGTTATCCATCGCGGAATGGTCGGCTTTTACGAGGCAAAGTTATCCTGGGCCATCAAAAACGCGTGACACGTTTTTGATGTCAATGACAAGTAAATGTTGTCATTCGTCCAAAAAAAGACACTTTTTTCGAAAAAAACATATATTTCTCCGTTATACCCCCCTGTATCGACGAGTATTTGTTGGAGGAATCGACCAATAGTGCCATAATTGCATTGCAAAATGACACGGAAATGAGAACAGTCGAAGAATGCTATGAAGTGCTGGAACAGCTGGTCAACGAAGAGAAGATTTTCCTGGACCCCTCTTACCCTTTCGAAAGGGTATGCCGCCTCCTTGGTGTGCCGCGCGCCGGGATGGACGCGCTCCTGATGCAGGAGCTCGGGCTCGACGGGGACGCGCTTTTCGCGTCCCTGCGCGCTGCCTTGCCCGAGCGCCTGGAGAGGAAATATGGCCTAAATTGCTTTTTTCAAGAGCATTGAAACATTTTTATTGGTTATGCCCTTAAAAATTTCTAACTTTGCAAACTCCGCCGACAAACAGCGATTTTTAGAAGAAATAACAATATAATAACTGAAAAATGAAAGAGTATTCCACCAAAGACATCCGCAACGTGGTCCTTCTCGGCTCCACCAAGTCCGGCAAGACCACCATGTCCGAGGCCATCCTTTTCGAGGGCAAGGTCATCGACAGAAGGGGCACGGTTGAGGACAAGAACACCGTCTCGGACTACACCGAGATCGAGAAGCTGAACCAGCGTTCCATCTACGGCGCTCCGCTGTATGCCGAGTTCGAAGGCAAGAAGATCAACGTCATCGACGCCCCCGGCGCAGACGATTTCTGCGGCGGCGCATTCGCTGCCTTCAAGGTCTGTGAGAACGGCGTCCTCCTCGTCAATGCCCAGCAGGGTGTCGAGGTCGGCACGGAGATCTTCGCCCGTCACGCCGGCAACGCCAAGCTCCCTCTCGTCCTCGCCATCAACCAGCTCGACAGCGAGAAGGCCGACTGGGACAACCTCCAGAACTCCCTCAAGGAGGCTTTTGGCGGCAAGCCCGTCTACGTCCAGTTCCCGGTCAACCCCGGTACCGCTTTCGACGCCTTCGTGGATGTCCTCACGATGAAATACTACAAGTTCACGGACCAGAACGGCAAGCACACCGTCTCCGACATCCCTGCCGAGTTCGCCGACCAGGCCGAGACCATGCACGCCGAACTCGTCGAGAAGGCTGCCGAGTTTGACGAGGAGCTCATGATGAAGTTCTTCGACGAGGGCGACCTCACCGAGGAAGAGATCATCAAGGGCCTCTCCACCGGCTACGCCAACGGCGATGCCTATCCCGTGTTCTGCCTTTCCGCAAAGAAAGACGTCGGTGTCCGCCGTCTTCTCGAGTTCATCACCCACCTCGGCATCGTGCCCGCAGGCAAGGAAAGCGACCCCGCATCCCTCTATATCTACAAGAACGACGTCGAGCAGCACCTCGGCGAGGTCTCGTTCTTCAAGGTCATGAGCGGCATCGTCACCACCGGTGTCGACTTCGAGGAGCCCAATACCGGCGCCAAGGAGCGTTTCTCCGCCCTCTACGCCGTCGCAGGCCTCAAGAAGGAGTCCGTCAACTGCCTGCACGCCGGTGACTTCGGCTGCGTCGTGAAGCTCAAGAACGGCAAGGCCGGCACTACGCTCTG
>JAEEGL013833166.1_pt1 | contig 36328 bp, 61 predicted proteins | sample 9134231 | NCBI WGS metagenome assembly JAEEGL01 (sample SAMN16246548, study PRJNA631951) | gut metagenome | biome: gut microbiome; feature: rumen; material: fiber-attached | host: Bos | place: Iran: Karaj | collected 2018-10 | reverse complement strand
TACATCAATTTTGCCCAAAAATACCCTTGCTGGTCAATTGGTCAAAAAATAGGCCCAAAATATTTTTTTTTATATTTCATTATTTTTCTATCACATATATTTGATTAAAAAAATGGGTTTTGGCCACAAAAACCCACTCAAACCCGCATGGTTGAGCCATTTCTCAAAAGCTTAAACGTCATGGTCCTGGTCACTTTTTTTGGCCATAAGTCCGGACGTTTAATAAAGGTCATGACGTTTGGCCAAAAAAAGTGTCCAAATGGCCAAAAATTGGTCAAAAAGTTTTCCATCTTGAAGACTCTAATATGATCCTTCTTACCAGTTCTGACATGGTAATTTTTTCGTCTTTTGCCCTCTTTTTTATGTATCCATACTCTCCTTCCGTAAGTTTTACTTCAAATTTTTTAGTAAAAAACTTCTTTCTGTTCCTTATTTCACCCACCAATAAACCTCCTTTCATTAAATTTTTTCTTATTTTTTAAAGCTTTTTCGATGCCCAAATCGATCCCAGAACGACTTTTAAGATGGAAATAATACAAAATTCTGTAAGGACTTATCAATCTATCGATCCTTCCAGCTGCCTGAATCATTGTTTTATAGCTATAATTTTGACTAAAGAACACAATTGTGTCTGTTTTTATGCAGTTCCAGCCCTCCGATCCGGCAGTATATTGCACAAAATACATCCATTTTTCCTCTTCAGGTATGTCTTGATGCTTGTGACCATTCCATTCGGCATACGAAATGTGGTTATTTTCCGCCAAATTTTTCAATATTTCAAGCTCGTAATCGAAGTTATAGAACACAATCATCCTCGGATGCTCCTCAAACAGTTCTAAAACTCTTAATTCACGTGTCTCATCACTATTAACGAGTCTTCTTAAGCAATAACAGAACTCCGAAGCGTTCTCGATAGGGGCTTCTTTCCAAGGATTCCATCTGCGCTTACACAATTCTCTATACGCGTTCCTGTCAAATTGACACCAAACGTCCTCGTTGACACGCTCTACATCGCTGATATAGTCCATATCAACAAGTATTTTCCTTCTCAAGCGTATTAGTCGCCCAGTATTCAAATAGGTATCTATAACCGGGTACTTTCCGTTTGCCATCCATTTGTATTTAACATGCATGCTTTCAAATTGTGTCTTGTTTTTATAGAAGCCATTAGCTATAAACACAGGAATATAATCAGTCCAGGTATCTCCGGGTGTTGCTGATAGTATAATCCACTCATTAAATTTAGCAATTTTAAGAAACGACTTAACCCAAACACCATTACCTGTAACGCGATCCTCATCAAATATAAAGAATGCATTTGTTACATCCTTGTATTTTTTAATGTTATTCCATGAGTCTATTACTACCTTATTACTATATGGTGTAACGTCTTCATGTTTGGATAAAAGAAACATACAAAGCTCTTTGTCCCATTCAAACGTGTCTCTTTTTCTGGCAGTGGTGATTATATACAGGTCTTTTATTTTTGTGTCGTCCATGGGGACATAGTCCTCACCATCCAAATTGCCACCCATACGGATATAATAATAAGCCAAAGCGGTGCGGGACTTGCCAGTTCCAACACCGCCATTAAGTATACAGCCATTTTTCATCTGCTCGACAGCTTCACGCTGGTAGTCCCGCAATTTTATCATTATATCCATGCCCTCCAGTTTTCGGCAAAATGCTTATTAGGCTTATGAACACCGGCCTTTTTCATGTTGTGCTTGGCTACAAGTCTGTCAAGCTTCCTCGTATGTACCCTCGTCATTTTCCGTCTTGCTTTCTTCTCCATAATGTTTTCTCCTTTCTAATTCGCCCACATACCAATCCAACCAAGATGAGTTAACAACAAGTAAACCCATCCATTGTGCCATAAACCATTCGGCGGTGGCAGAATCATCGTCCTGCCAACCGTCTAACTGGTAAATATAATCGCAAGTGCCAAGAGCAGCTATATGAATCAGCGCTACATCCTTGACGCTCATGTCTTTATCGAGGCCTAAATTCAAACGGTTAACTACAACAAATCCTGCCGCCTTAAGCTTCCTCTCCGCCTCCTGAAACAACTTCTGATTCGTCGGGCCCGATATGTACACTTTCCGCTGATTCATCATCGTCTGTTACCTCCTCAACCGGATTCCAAAGTCTTCCCATAGATCTGCTCGTTAACAATACCGGGGAGCCATCGGCCCCAATTACATTTGTTTCAAACAGCATATACGGTTCCGATGCATCGTGCATTGCCACCTGCTTAGTTATTTCTGCATTGATAGTTACTTTCATGTCTTATCCTCCTTAAATTCTGTAGGCTCCCAAGTACCGGGCCTCGCACCTGTCTCAAGACAGGTGTTACAAGGCTCAGCAGTTGATGACTTCTTCTTATACTTGCATCTGGGGCAGTATTCCTCAAAGCGTACAAATTTCATGTTATCATCATTATCCATATCAATCCTCCCAAGGCGACTCGTCGTCGTCCATAGTCTTGTCTTCCTCAACCCAGACTTTCATCTTGCTGAGATAAGCCGTCACACCGGTTCCGCCACGAGATGTGTCACCGTGAATATAAGGCACTATAGTTACGTTAATCTTCTTCAAATAAGCATTGTCAAGACACTCGATAGACTCGTTGTCAAGCTGCACCTCTGCTCCTCTTCTTGTTACCATGACTACCTCAGGCGGGTAGTCCTTGAATTTAACTGTTACAGGCAGCCTGTATCCAGGCTCGCCACCCTCGTCTCTTGCCGGCATGATGTGGATATTCCAGCCGAAATCTATCAGCTCCTGTGCGTCCTCAGGGTCAATCAGGAGACTGAATCCTCTGTGACCATATTTGTCACCATCCGGGCCAAATCCTCTCCAACCTTTTGCTGTGATGATCTTTGCGTTCTGAATTTTTATTGCGGGTATATATCTTCTGTCTTCTCTAGGCATCTACTTTTCCTCCTTTTGCCATTTCAAGAGCCATAAAACTGCTCTTAATTTCAATGCATCCTTCATGAATCTTTGTGGTAGCTTCTTTAAGCTTCTCCGCAGTGCTAAGCGTAGCCATAGCTATTAAAGCCTTCTGCTCGTCCGTGTCGAGCTTTTCGATGTTATGGTGCAACCATACACCCATAGCTGCAATATACTTCATTGCCTCGTTTGAGAGTTCGGTCACGTCCATGATTTCTGCAAGGTGGTCTATTTCCCTGCCTAATGCGTCTAAATCAGCCATTCATTTCTCCTTTCTTAAAAATTAATATGTATTCTTACCACCTATAGTTGAAACTAATCTTTGCAAAGCTTCATGTGTTTTCGTAAGCTCCTGGATCTGACTTCTCATATTATTTATTTGAGTTCTCAAATCTAAAAGTTCATTGTCAATCCTTTTTATGTCATCCTTATCTGCTATCTCTAACATCACATCACTTCCTTTCAAATATAAGAAGCTCATCCTCCAATCCAAGAAGATGAGCCTCCTCAATAATTTTGTTAAGTTTCTTTTGACCACAGAATACTGTTATTTTTCCTTCAGTAATAGTGCCTCTTTTAAATCCGTGATCGCTCACTAATATTTTTACAAAAACGGTTTGATCAAACAATCGTTTCATCTTTGTTTTATGAGGAGCGTAATCATTCCAAAATAACAGTTCATTAAAATATAATACATACCATTTTGCCTGGTCCACCATAGGCATCACCCGTCTTTCGGATGCTCTGACTCGGCAGGGTCTTTACCGTTATCGCTGGGATCCCAAGGGTATTCATCTCCAACTCCTTCAGGAATATTCATGAAGTCAGGAGAAACGTAATGTTCGTTGCTTGCAAACATATTGAAGTCTCCGTACTGCATGATTGCCTCGATGGCTTCATCAACGAGTTTGTTGTAATACGATTCATCAATGTCGCCCTCTTTTCCGAGAGTCTTTACCATCTCACTCTCAAGCCAGTGATAACCCTTTGTACCTGCTGCCGCGTAGTATTTTCCGTCCTGGTATCTGTATAGAACCCCTCCTCCAGTTCCTTCTTTTACAGGACAGAACCTGCCAACACGTCCTACAAATACATAATTGTGGCCTTTTGCTATTTCTTCTGCCAGTCTACAAGCTTCCGGTTCGAATGCTGTGTCTGAGAGCTTACCTTTCTTGTAGTCGTCTTCAAGTTTCTTAAGCTGCTTTTCCAACTCCGTTACATCAGGCAAATCTTCATTCATATCCAAATATAATTCGCCTTTAGCAACAGACTTGGTCTCGCACATGTCATCAAACTCTATGTCTTCATGACTGAACAGAGCTTTATAAACGTACGGAACCTGGAACTGTGTCCCTGTCGCCTCCCAATGGCTCGGCTTCTTTTTGTTTTTCTTACAAATGTCTTTCTCGGCCTCAACATAATCCTTACCATAGAGTTCATAGCAGCGTTCTACAGTAGCATACTTGGCTATATATACGGCATCGTTCACAAGGCACATACGATCATAAGTTGCCTCATGCTCAAATGTGTAACCGTACATCTTGCCATAGTTATAAACGAAGTCTATAATTTCCGGTGTTGCATTAGGAATCTTGATTGAGTCTGTCTTAATGTGTGCTACCTTGAATCCTCTCTTCTGTACCTCATGTTTGAGGTTTACCATGAACAGAGCACCACGCTTTGCTACGATGTTATCCTCATTACGAGGATCACGGAAAGGATTTTCAAAACTTGCCGCCGTAAGACCATATACCGAATTGATTGGTATCTTGAATGCCTGGCTTAGCGTGTCTGCCATATCCGGATCATCCAAATACTTTTCTACAGCCGGCATTAACTTCTTTGCCTTATTGAAGTCACCATGTTTTATGGCAAGTCTTACATCCAACAGAGCTTTGAAGTTCTTAGTGTAATCACCAAACAGATTCTCCGCAACAATACTTGATGGATGCATAGAGGCGATGTCTAGCAAAGCTACGTCTGTATATATTCCAGGCTCTGCATATACATAACCGCCTTCCCCAACTTCTTCAGCTCTGTAAGTAGAGATACGGTTTTCATATTTGTAACCTGGAAATATTGGCTTTATGCCATCGAACACCGTGTATTCTCTATCAAGAGCGCAAAACGATTTGTCAATACACTTACATGATGAAGCTACAACATCTATTTTAGACTCGTCGCCCATAAACCTGTAGTTGAACTGACTCTGTGGTCTACGCTCCGTACCAAATATAATTCTGGTGGTCAGACTGTTTGATGTGTCGTTAACAGTCATACCAGCAATATCTGCCAGGACTTCTCTTGCCACAAAGTCGTCATGCCTGCATAAGAATACTAATTCCGTCGCAAGCACATCATTGTCGCAATACTCTGCTACCTTATACCATAAGTCTTCAGGCACAGGCTGATCCCAAGGCAGATTCATTTCTTGATGATGGAAACCTAATTCGATCTCCCATTTCTTCAGGCTCTGCTTTTTGCTGCAGAAGTCATATACGTCCGTGTAGCTCAGATTATAAGCCTCGCCAAAGAACGCATTCTTGTTGCCCTGTATGATTTTCTGACTCTGGTTATAACAGCCTTCATTACTGTAGCCCATAAGTCTGCCATACAAAATATGGTTATCATATCTTCTGCAGTTAAAACCAATGATCTTATACTCCAGTAGCTTTTCTATTTCTGTTGGGGACGGATTTACCATCCGTACTACTTTCTTCTTATGATTAATAACTTTATCCAAGAAGTAAGCGTTTTTGTCTTTGACTGTCTTTACCTCGTCCCAGTCTATATCCTCTGCAATTTTCCAGTTAACAAGAAGCAGGTTCGGATAAACCTCTATATCAAAGAATATAAGTTCGTCCTTGACGCTCTCTGTCTCGGAAAATTCTTCAGAGTGGAACTTCATCTTGTTCACAAGTTTAATACAATAGTCTGCCTGATGAGTACTGCCAGCAGCAAAATTTAGAATTGCCTGATACATATCAGACACATCATACCTGAGGTCAGAGTTATAAGCATCCTCAAGTATTTTATGAATGAAGTCTATTGAGGGTTTTGTCCCCGGATGAATCTCCTTATTCAAATTTCTCTTGATAAGAGTCCGGAGAGCTTTCTCAGACTTCACAGCCTCCGCATTTATCATTTTCTTTTCCTTTCTTTTTAGTCCACTGCTAATTTTAGCAATAGGTAAATTATTACAAAGGCTAAGTCGCCTACGGAGCGATGCATTGCCTTTCATTACTTTAATTTCTATGTGGTCCGCAAATAAGTTATCAAGATCACCAACATCGCCTTCATAAATATAATTCAGGTGTATACCACAACCACTTTTAGACAGCTCTGCATATGTCGGTGGCCACTTCTCTGCCGCCTTCATATTCCTTTCTAATGATTTATTTCCGTCTTCATCAGGAATGTCGAAGTCGACTGTAATAATTTCTGACGGAAGCTGTACATAGTGGACACTGGAAGTGTCGATGTCCCCAAGACAGGTTTTAACAGCGTCCCACTTTGTTGTAGGCTTGTCGTTAGATCCTGCGAGCTGGGCCTTGCAATGTGCGAACTGCTTGTCAAATAGAGATTCGGTGGAATCAAACTTAAGCCACGATTCTGAAGCATCATCTCGTACACATTCTGGTACATCTTTAACCTCCTTCTGCTTGAATATGTCTTTCTTAAAGCCCATAAACACGCTTCGAACTCTCTCTTCGCCAATACGTCCACGCTCTTCAAAGCTGTTAAAGTAATTCATAAGTTCATCCTTGAACTGTCTTTTATTCATCGGGTATTGCATTTTTGCATCATCACACCAAGTCTTATACATTTCCCAAGCCTGTTTAAGTGTCACTGCATCCTGATCTGTTAATTCGTAATAGTAATCAGTAACAAAATTATAAAAGTCATTTGTTACCGATACCATTTTCTCAGGCACATATCCACTATAATACTCAGGATCATCCTCGTAGACTTGCTTGCAGTGCCATGCTATTCCCGGAAGTTCAAACTCTAACTGCTTCTTCAATCTGTTATACTCACGTTCCGGAACTTTGTTACCGCTTGGTGATACATCAATAAGTCTTCTTAGCAAACCTGATTTGGCATCCGTGATCTTTACCGGTTTATTAGTGCCAAGAAATAAAAAGGTCTTAAATCTTGCTGTGTATTGAGTTTTGTGCTTTTCATTTACAGTCATTTTTTCATGACTGATCAAAGCGTTAAGCCGACTGTTATCCTCAATTCTACTCAAGTCACCGTCCATCTGGAGAGCGACTAAGGGACTATCTTTAAATGGTTCCAAAGCAAACTGCGCTCCGGCAGACCCTAAATTTTTGGCACTGAATGTCGTAGTGTAACCGTCAAACAGTTTGTCAATAATATCCAACACAGTACCTTTACCAGATCCTGGAGGACCATATAAAACCACGAATTTCTGCAGCTTTTTACTGTCACCATTTACAACTGATCCTATTGCCCACTCAATTTTATGTCTTTCCTCTTTAGAATATAATGTGCTTATAAGTTTCTCGTAAGCCGGCGTTTCACAATCGATTAACGGATACGACAGTTTTTTACTGGCATAATCTCTCTTTTTAATAACAGTGTTGTCAAATATAATTTTCTCATCCAACTGATGAAAGTTGTCTCTCATCTGTTTTTGACAATACTTGTGCCAACGGTCAATCATGCCAGTTTCGGCGTCCCACATATACATGACACGCACCTTTGAATCTTCTGCTGCGTGATATTCTTTTGAGTATGAATTTAACTCACGGTCAATCATATCAATAACGTCTTGTTCATCGGTAGACCACCGTTTCTGGTCTTCTACCCATACTGCATAAAAATCACCCCCACGAATCATGAGATCCGTAGAGGTGCTCTTTACTACAAATTTAGGATATATCTCGACCAATCCTTTTTTAGGATATCGAACCCCTATTTTTAGGAAATCTACCATAGCTTTTTACCCCTATTTCAAATCGTTTTCTGCCTCTTCTCGCATGAAATTATCATACGCCTGCTGATCCTCAATCTTCTTGACCTGCTTCCTGAGCTTGCTGATCTCCTTATTCTGGAAATATAAGGTTATTCCGAGACCTATGCAGGTAACTGTGAGAAACTTCACTGTGCTGTCATTGTGCTTAACATAATTGTTATGGCACTTTCCGAGAGACTTGAGATTATTCTCTACCGTGTTAATTTTGTTGTGTGTTGAGATCGTATTACTGTTAACGATCTTTGCCATACTGATCATATCTCCGTTGTGAATTATTCTTTCTTCTACCATAATTATCTCCTTTCAATACTGTTGAGGTACCACATTGCCTGGTACCAAATCTCTACTCGTCTTAAATCAGTATCGGGACGGTCGTTAATTGTAAACAAACCGCCCCTACCGTTTGGAAGATAGCGTCTTAATAAAAACGCATCTATTACTTTGTTAGCTCGCTCCGCATCAAAATTTCGGTTGGTCATATCGTCTAATGTAAGAGACTTTATCATCTCCCGGAACCATACCGTAGTACGATCTCCATACTCGGTGCCACACATTACATCTTCTTCCATCCGAATTGCTAGTGCTACCATCATCTCGAATACAGAGCAATTCTTATTGTCCAATTCCCTTGATACTATGGATTCTGGTATTGACTTATCATATGCGAATCTGTATCGCATACTTATTCCATCCTCGTATCTGTTATTATCCATAGGTATGACATACTCAAAATCTATACTATGTAAGAATTCGCACAAGACTGTGTATCTATCATCCTTATCCATGACAAGAGAATATAAATAATCAAAATACTCATCCCGCATATTATTCCTCCTCTACGGGATCCGGCTTCTTTCCTGTCACCTCCTCGTAAGATCTATCGTCCTTGTAGACAGCATAATCCATCCTTGTGACATCATTCCTGATGTAAACTACGTTATCCTCATAATCTCCGATGTGATCTTTGAATTCGGTTCCAAGTTTTTCTTCCGCATCCGTAAATATTTCGTCGTTTTCTTCCCAAGCAAGAACACCATCAGAATATAACATTAACGAGTCCTGCTCATAGTCAGACTCATTAAAATCCTCAGGACTTATAATATAAGGATCCTCATCAAACGGCTTATGAGCCGGGTCTTCGGGTCTTGTGAATTTTGTCGAATAATCCTTATATCCTTCCTCTGATATTTTCTTGAAGTATTCCTTGATGGGAGGCTTCTCTTCCATATTTGTCTTTACCGGCTCTTCGGCACTGATTTCCTTCTGCTCTGTTTTCTTCTCCTTGTAAGCTTCCTTTACGGAATCTATCTCTGCCTGAGCCATCGCTGCAAACCTATCTTTCATAATAAAATAGGTGCCTATAGAGCCTATAGCCATTCCGGCTAAGAAATATAAACCCTTCATTATTTCATTTCCTCCTTTTCTCTGAACAAAACAGCAACACAGAATCCGTCATTGATCTCGAATTCTACGCCCATAGTGTCATGAGCATTTGCTATGTCTTCTATGTCCATGTTGTTAACGTACGCTATGAAATTTACACCATTATCCCTTAACATTATTTCCCTCCAAAATCTTTGTTATCCATTTTGATTTACTGCTCCAGTCACTGTATCTACAACTTGTTTCATTGCAAAATATTCATTATTTAAAGCAGCAAACATAGTCATCGGATATTTCTTGGCCAACACTTCAGATATAACAATCGCATCATTCTCGTCATACCCCTCAGCCTGCCGGCGAAGCTCGGTGAGGTGCATTTGCTCCTCTGCTTCGGACCTGGTGAGCTGTGGTCTTTCGCTGAGAATATCCTGCATTCCTTGGGCAACGGCCTGTGTGTAATCAGGCTCATCGTACCATTCAGGATCTGAATTGGTGAACTCCTTTACAACCTGACCAAGCTCCTGCTTGAAATCAGGAAACTCAGGCGTGGTCTTAGGAGTATATACAGGCTTGTTATAATCCGGCAGATTGTTTGGTATTCTTCCGGTTACAGGAGACACCGGTTTTGGAATATAATTACTGTCCATATCCGCCTCCTACTTTTGCTGTGAATTCGTCGATCTGCTTCTTAACCTGACCTTTCTTCCAGGCTATAAGATACTGAAGATACCAAACAGCATTTTCAAGATCTTCTGTCCCGTTTTGATCGGGGTTCTTCTTATCGCGGTTATACCATTCAATTACATGCTTTTGAGTTTCTCCAATACAGAAATCTGTAGGATTACCCATTAATGCAATGATCATATCCATTGCCTCCTGACCATTAGTTAACTGAAAATGATCAGGATGGTTTATGTTGTCTGCTCCCATTTTATCTCTCCTTTCGTATTTAAGATCCACTGAGCGAGTGTCATTTGCTCATATGTATCTTCAAATTCTTTCTTTTTCTTTTCTTTATCGATCATTCTTTGATAGATTGCTGCCACCTGCCTGGGAGGCATGGTAGCAACAAATGGTAAACCGTAAGTATCAGCAATATACTCACGCATTTCTACAATACTTACTCTTGGTTCTCTCATTTCATACCTCCCAGAATATAATAATCATCGAAGATGTCACCTGTAAGCGGCAGGTCTAACCTTCAATTAATTATGTTTTTATGCGGTGCAGCTTTATTTCCGTATATGATATATAGTCCCGGAAAATCTACATACCAGACGTCTCTAGCGTTACCGAATTCGTCAGGTATTTGTGTTTTATACCTATTTATAATTATTTGGTTATCTCCGCCATGTTCGTACACTTTGCCTATGGTCAAACCTTCTTCAGTATCCTGCGTCAAACCTAAGGCATCATAAATATCATTTAACATGACAAAACCGCCGCGATTACCATATCCAATACCGTTAAGTTTATCCGTGAGGACTGCCTGCTGAGCATCAAAGAACATATTCATACAAGAATCTGAATTAGACCAGAATGCATTGTCAGAAGTTATATATCGACCAATAGTCGTTATATCAGGATCGGCAACCGTGATTGTCTCTTCAGTTTCTTTGCCTTTTTCATCTGTCTTTTTAACAGTGACCTGCTTTTCTCCAAGGAGAATACTCTGATCCACATCATTTCCATAACGATCCCTCACGCGTTCTCTGTAAGCTTCAAACGCCGTACTTACCGTCATAAATGCTGCAGTAACACCTGCTACGCGCTTACGCATAATATGATTACTTGCCAGAATGCAAGCTATACCAGCAGCTTCAACAGTAACCGGTATTGCATAGGCCTTAACCGTCTCAATTACATAGTCACGACTTTCGACCGTAGCTATTTCCAGAGCCTCTTCTTCTGTCTTATTTCCCTCTGCTATATCTGTAGCGAGCTCGTCCATTTTTGCATCATGGACTGCTTTTCTGGGAGCAGTCTTTTTATATGTAGCCCTGCAGGCAAGTGCAGTTCCAGCTATCATACCGCCTATACCAAGACCCAAAAGGATCTCAGGGCTATGCTTTTTAGTCCAAAGCACACCCTTTCCAACAATTAACTTGAAATTCATAATATAATTTCTCCTTTCTTAATCTATTGCAAGCGCCCTAGGGAGCTTGATTACATATCCATCTCTTATTCTGGTTACTGAAGCACTATCCAGCCTTGTCCATCCAAATTTGTTATCTGTATAACGTCCAGGAGCGCCGGCAAGATCGTACAGATCGGCTACAGTTACCACACGATATCTTTCCAAAATATCAAAGAGATTATCAAGTACTAACTCTGCTTCTCCACGAGTTTCAAATACAAGATCGTCAAACTCATATCCGGTTGACCGTCTGTCGTTTACTGAACGATCTCTAGATCTATTTGGTCCATCATAATAAGACCTATATGAAACTATATTTGATGATTTCTTTGTATGCCCGGATTCACCGTACAAAAGAATATCAATTCCGTTCGTTACGACATCACTTATAGCTTTCTTTAAAGCCGGTATAAGCACATCACACCAAATATAATTCTTGGCGTTTGTGGCTTCCTCAGCTATAACTGAATTCATAAGCTTATTACGCTTACGTGTTCCTTTGGAATGAACAACTGCTTCGACTTTCTTAGGTTCCTCTTTAATAGCAGGAACCTGGCCATCGGTGTAATTTTTAATCTCCATATTTCACCTCCTTAAAATTCAAACGTCTGCTTAGGATTCATCTTCTGGGCTATAGAGCTGTAGATGTTTGTGACTTTCTCCAGATTTGTGTTGTACTTATCCAGCACATCATCCAGGTCCTTCTCAAACTTCTTTGCAGCTGTGTTCTTAGCCTCCTGCACTACCTCACGCTTAACCGAATCTATGTTAAGATCCTTTATCTCTGACTCAATCCTGGTCTTCACAGATCCCTTGATCAATTCATACTCAGCGTCAACAGCCTTCTTTATGTCTTTCTTAAGATCGTTCTCAAGGTCTGTCGATATGACAGCTGCAGACCTCTTTACAGCTCTTTCTGCTGCTTCTGTGGCCTTTTCCTCAACCGCCTTATCAACGATTGACTCCTTAATCTCGACCTCTGTAAGATTCTCAAGCTCTGCAAAAGTCTTATCCAGCTTCTGCGATACCTTATGCACGCGGATATATGTCTTTGCCATGTAATAGCCGACAACGCCCGCCGCAGCCAATCCTAATACACCTATTAATTCTTTTGAATTCATCATTTCTTTTCTCCTTTCGTTAAGAAAAAGATAAAGAGCCAGCTCAAACTGCCAGCTCTTTTATCTGTGTTACATTAACCTGCTATTCTGCAGGACCATCAACTTCCATAAACTCAACTTCCATAAACTCCGCTTCCATGACCGGCTTCTGGCGCTCTTCGATCATCTTATTGAGCTCATCACGCTGCTTTATCAGCTTATCAAGTTCGTTCTCGTTATGCTTTGCTCTGACTGCATCAACGCCTCTGGCTATACCATAGCCAAGCGCTGTACCGCCAACTGCAGAAGCTATTCCGACAGCGATCTTGCTAACGCCTTTCTTAGCCTCGTTTATAGGCTCCATAATTGTCGTCTGAAGACCAGCCTGCTGTGCCTCCTGGGCCACATTGTCAATAATGTTGTTCATGTTATCCATTTGTTGTCCTCCTTATTATATGAAAGGTTAACTGTTCTCATATAATGGTTTGTAAATTTTGCGAACCTACAGTAACTCCTTAGGAGGATTCCTAAATGAAACAACCATACAAATTCTTCCGCCTTCCATTTCTATACATGTAGGAGGATATAATTCCGGACGGCCGTTTATACCTATTTCCCATCCTAACACTTCGCCCATTTCAGTGTTTGCAAGTCCTACAAGATAGAAGAAATCGTTCAAAGATACTCTTGGAAGACCTGGATTATCAAGCATGTCTTCTCCAAGTTGTGCTACAGCTTCTTTTACCTTGTCCCAGGTGCTATAGAAATACCGTCCATCATAGTAAAATATTGTATCAGGAGGTATTGGATTAACCTCATAATTGTTAAATTTATGCCTCTCGACAAGCTCCTTGTCTCTTTTTTCCCGTACTTCCTGCTCTTTCTTCTCGCCTATGGTCTCAATTACCTTGTCACGGTAAATATCATAGGATTCTTTAGTTATTCTGTAAGCTGCAGCCATAGCAGCCCCTCTTTTCAGACCTGTTTTTGTGCCACCAATAACACACGCGGTAGCACATCCTGCAGTAATCGCAGCCGGAATATAACATTTCCATGTGGTCTGAATAACCTCTTTTTTCGTCAATTCCTCCCTTTTCTCGTCAAGCTTACGCTCCTCAATTAACATATTAGCCTTTGTTGTGGCCTTACTGGCTAATACTATTGAGGTAAAGAAGCCGACAATTCCGAAACCAGTCAGAATTTCCGGAGCATGCTTCTTAGCCCCATCCGATAAAACAGTTGCCACGTTTTTTAGCGCCATTTAATTTATCTCCTTTCTTTTTTTCTTCTATTGAAATATAACTATCAAGTGCATAGTAACCAGCAGATAATGCTGCCGAAAACATATATGAGGTGTTCGGATTATCACACGAGTATTCCTTCATCTCGTGTATGAAGAGATTTATCACTTCAAATTCCGTATATCCTACCTCACACATACCATCAATTCTTTTTTGTAACTCACGAAGACCCCAGTTGAAGTAAGATCTTCGCCTTCTTTCAATATCCAACATAGGCCCTCCTACAAACAAAAGAGACTCAACTGAGTCTCTTTTTTGAAACCTCCTTTCTCACTTTGGCTTTCTTCTGGCATTCGGATTTCCCTTTGTCTCATAGAATTCCCTTGCCACATTGCATCCGGCTTTATACGCTGCCTCTTTTATAGCCTTTTCCTGTGCCTCTTTCGCTCTCTTTTCATCTGCGATATTGGCATAAAATCCGGCTATGCCAGATCCAACTAAAAGACCAGTCGCAATCTTTTTTTCTGGTGACATTCCTTTAACAATATCTAACAATCCCATTTCAATCGCCTCCTTTGTTTTACCTAAGATCGTTTACGTGTTTCATTTAAGCGACTGTTTTTTCTGCGAACCAAAATACTTCTTCACAAATTCATCAACATTGATAGGATTGGGACGTGTCCCCTCGTAGAAGAATACGAATTCATTTTGATCAATGTCTACAGTAATGTAGCCGTTTCGCATCTTTCCTCCACCATTTATATGGTCTTTCTTGTAATGCTTAGCGAACGAGGCACTTACTGCGTACGCCTGATGAAAATTATTACAACGAATATAATATTTCATGGTATCGGAAACAGCCCTCCTTTCCATATCACAAAAGCCACAATTAAAATGGGCCCGTAAAAACATAAGTTAATACAGACCCAAAATATAAATGCCTCCCAGGCAGTCTCTTTATGACTCCACTTCCAAAGAAGTGTTATCAGGATCATTATCACCTGTATTATCAGGTGCTCCCGTATTGTGGTCATTTTTCACCTCCGTATAATATTCCGGTCCATATGATTTTGCAAATACTCCAACTTCGGTGCCGCAATTTTCACATACACATGAATATCTATGTGGTTTTCCATCTAATATTTTATTAAATTTTATAGCCCATCCTTCTGTAACCGGGCAATTACAAAGCGCATACACATAGTGATCTTCATCAAAATTACCGACACCTATATATTCAGGTTTCATCACATTCTCCTTTCCCAAAATATCTCTCAAATATTTTACTGAAATTCGCCATAGTTGCTAAATAATCAATTCCGCCGTGTTTTTCCAATAATTTATCTACGATTTCAACCGGGACCCATCCGTATACCGTACCTGTCAGATCATCCCCCTCCTCAGCATATTCTTTTATAAGTTCTTCTTCAAAATTAGGGTATCCGAGTTCAACACTCTTATAATTCGAGATCTTGCTTTGCCTCGGTTCACAATAGTGAGTCTCACTAGCCTGAATGCTTATTGAAAAGCCATCATTACATACTACTCTAGGGCGCAAAATTTGTAACACACAATGATGAGTCTCAAAGTCTATCTCTCTTGTAACTATTGTTGCCTCTAAAAACTTTATTAATTCACTCATTTTTTCTCCTTTCAAATATAATAAACAGGACACCGCTAGTTGGTCGCAGAGGGGTATGCTTAAGAAAACCAACTTTGGGGTAGCGATGCCCTGCTTATAGCTAATTAATTGCTTCCGCTCGTCCTGTTCGGAAGGATATAATTCCCATCTGAACCATGTCAGGAACTGACAGTCCAACCTTTAACTTCTTTTTAGGTCCATCCTTGGGGCCAACCTCATAGGTACATAAGCACATATGAGGATATAACATATCAATCTTTGCGGTAACTTTCCTCGCCTTAAAATCGCCGCTAACAACTTCTATTTTGATCTCTCGTCCAAGTAGATCCAACCCAAGATGATCAATCCTGGAATTGTCAACCTTCCTGGAATTAAAATCGTTTGCTTTCAACTTATCTGTGTTGACCACTACAAGACCTTGCGTCTTCCTAGGCCTTTGTCTACGTTCAAATCGTTTCATGTTTCCTCCTTTCATTTTGACAAAACTGTAGAGAGCATGGTAAACTTGATTTTGGAATATTAGATTTTTGCAATGAGGATAATGCCTACGGGTACATTATTCCTTCTTTAAATCTCCTTTCTTTAGATTTCAAGCTACCATACTCCATTAAATGCTTTGCTTCGTTCGCGCATTAACTCATCAATTTAATTACCTGGGCCTTGCTCAGGATCACATCCACGTCTGCATGTACATGCATTGTTCCGTTTTCGTCGGTCTCGCCATCGATATCTTTTATAAGTAGCTCCAGATCCACTCCTTTGTTTCGCAGATATCGTGTCACCGCCTTTCCTACAAGTCCCCTCATTACTGATGTTTTGATTTTCAATTCGTCCATTCCTTTCCTCCTTTTTTTTTATTTTTTAAAAACGAAAAAGAAACAGTGGGAATCGAACCCACGACTACACATGTGGCAGGATTCGAACCTGCACCCTCCTCATATTGCTATGAGGCAAACCACCATTTGTTCTACACATTTAGTTGCCAAACCATTTGTTTCTCATATAATGGTTTGTAAAATTCGCGCATACAAAAAGGAAGAGCCTATGTTAGCTCTCTTCCTTCTTTTTAGTTCATCTTATTCGCCTTTATGGGTCATTAATATTAAACCCAATACTATTAAAATGAACCCAATAGTTGATATACTTAGCAACATAGTTCCTCCTTTTCTTTATTTTTATGCTTCCATATAATAGTCTGTATTTTTTGCGAAGACGAAGAGACCCTAACTTTCAGGGTCTCTTATAATGTCATAAACATAGTATAGCAATGCTATAGTTGCCGCAGCTATTACCGCATATATTGACAGCTTTACCGCTGCTATTATTAATGCGATAGCAAATGCTACTATAAATATAATTGCTATCATACTATCACCTCCATAATACCAGCTGTAAAATTAGTGGACAAAGGAATAGACCCTGTTCGGTCCTTTCCTTTAACTTACACTATATTCAATTTTTATTTTAACGATGAATATGCTGTCTCCATCGCTTCAGCATCGCCTGTTAATATATAAGTATAACCATCCTCAGTATATGATAATGCTAAGGTTTCGCCGGTTGTTTCATCATACGCTCTAACAACTGCTACCTTGTTATCATTTCCTTTTGTAACAATTCCACTTACACATATAACTAAGCCTATTACTAAAGCTATTATTGTCATTTTATTCATATTAATACCTCCATATTGAAATTAGTTATTTGTTTCATAAATATCATTGTAATTTTCGCGCAAACCTGAGAGGACTCGTCCGTTGAGCCCTCTCGCTGTTTTTACCTCTGTGCAATCCTCCTTTCTTCATAATATAATTTTATTTCATGAATATCTCTTGTCAGAGCTTCTTTTAAAACCGATGCTATGTAGCTGCCAATTATTGCTGCTATAGTAGCCACGACGAATACAAGCATAGTCTCGCTGAATAAATACTCATTTGTAAATAATTCATCGAGATCGCTTTCATACATCGCAGCAGCTATTACCATAATAAACGGTGTTACTACCATACCGATCCAATAGTTCTTCAATCTGTTAATCGTATTCATATTCTTTCCTCCTTATTATATGAAAGGTTATCTGTTGCATAATATAATTAGCAAATCTCGCGCAGACAAAAAGAGAGCCCTAAATATCAGAGCTCTATCTTTAATACTTTCTGTAAATAATATGCCATATCCATTAATTCCTGATCTGTGAGTTTTTTATACATCACATAATCTTCCCTTTCATTAATAAACCTTATTTCAGGTCCATCATTGTCATGTAATAATACTCTTGCATCATTCATATCTTTGAAATTTTTTATCATAATTATTCACCTTCCTTTCATAAATATCATTGTAAAATTCGCGGAGGCAAAACGAAGAGCGACTGCTATAGTCGCCCTCCTTTTGGAATTAATTCAGTTTCGGTTTTATGCGTAATGCATCCTTAGTGTAGTTTACTGCCTGCTTTGTGCTTAAGAAAAGCTTTCCATCGTACTCAAGGTTATTCATTCCCTGAACCATAGCTAATTTCGTCACCTCAAATGCTGTATTGGCACCGAGCCCAATCCAAAACTCTTTCTTGCGTCTTTTCAATTCTTCTTCGAATTGTCGATCAGAAGCCGCCCGTTCAGCCTCAAACTTCCTTTTTGCTAATTCAATATTAGCTTTATCCTTCTGTTTTTCAGCTTCGAGCTTCTCCTTCTCGATATTTTCGGCGAAATATCTTTTTTCCGCAATATCGATACTTTTGGATAACTCTGTTATCGCATTGAGTGACGATTTGTAATCGTCGGTTCCAGGTTTTGCATTCTTGAATACTTCTGCTGCTTTATCCCGTAAATCTAAAAGCAAGCAAATTTCTTCTGCCTGATCAACATGCATTATTTTATCCTCCTTTTATTTAGTTTATTAACTCCGTTATATAGTTTGTATTTTGAGCGAAAAGAAAAGAGACCCTAAATCGGGCCTTTTCTGATTTCAGATATTACACTTTGATAATCTAATTTATAAGCGCTCATGATCTCAGATATTGTCATACCTTCCTCATAAAAGCATATTCTTACATATTCCATCGTAATTCCTCCTTTCCATCAGAGGAGTTGTTTATTTGACGTACTTGTCGACATTAAGCTCTATGACATTTCCAGGAACAATACTGTCTCTCATTCCCTGATTAATCTCAAGAAGCAAAGTTGGTTCCTCATTTTCCTGTTCAACTATTAAGATTGTTCCTACTTTTCTTGGTTTTTTGAAAATATAACAGAACGCATAACCTAGTATCCAAAATATAATTAAAAACGCTATATGAACTAAGATGTTTACCATATTATCACCTCCTTTCGTCACCTGCGTACGGTAAAAAGAAAAGAGGCTCAGAATTACTCTGAGTCCTCATAAAATTCATCATCCAAAATTGTATCCGACATCGTATCATCTAACGTTGTTTTAAACTTACATAGATCATATATTCCATAAATGATACAAGGCAACCATAAAACACAAACCACAAACAATATCACATTTCTCGAATCGTTTTTTGGTTTTCTGTTTAAAAATTTTGCCTTGTCATCCATTAAGGGATGATAAATCCGTTCCATATACAACGCTAATAATACTCCGATAATAAGATAAATAAGCATGATTCTTATAAATATCATTTCTTTCTACCTCCTTTCCGTCATATAATTTGTAATATTGGCGGAAATAAAAGAGACCCAGCAATAAGCCAAGTCTCTTTAATTTTAAGATTCCAGATCTTTTGTTTTCATAATTATACAATCGAGTTCTTCTCCGTTGCCTATCGGTAATCTCAAATATTCATCATTTTTTCTCATAACGTCGATCATCCATTGTGTGTATTTTGTTATATGGATATCTCTATGGCCGTCCAATATAAGCTTTAAAGATATTCCAGTTAACGCTGTTCCAACTAGTATTTTGATCCATCCGTTACGATTTTCCTTTGCCATTGTAGGATTTTCAATTACCATTCGTTTCATTTAATCACCTCTTTCTTTTTATGAAAACACTATCAGTTCCATATAAGCGTTTGTATTTTGAGCGGACAAAAGGAAAAGACCCCGTAGGGTCAATTCTCGTATCTTTCTAACTTCTTGCCACACATCGGACAATATTTTATGCTTTTTGTTTTAATACTGTAGGGATCGCAAGAATCACCTTGATCTATATATAAAACCAATTTATTACCTTCTGACAGATATACCTGTATACCCATAAAAGGTGTTTTGTTGATTTTTAAAGTTTCCTCGATCAAGTATTTGTTTTGTTCCCATCCATCACTTTTAATATAAGTTTCACAAAACTTGCACATATGCGTGTCCTCCTTTCATATAAGCGTTTGTATTTTGAGCGGACAAAAGGAAAAGACCCCGTAGGGTCTTAACCTAATTTTTTAATCCTTCTTGATCATTTCTCTCTTTAATTCTAAATTCTGATTTTTAATATCCTCTACCTGCTTCGTAAGTTCCTTTATACCATTATATGATCTTTCAGACATTTCCATCAACTTATCCAAAGTCTCCGCCTGAGCTATTACAGCTACTGACAAGTCATCGTAAATCTCTAAAAGTGTGCCGACCAAATATGTTGCTTCATAATCTTCCAGCAACATTTCTGGTGTGACAAACTTTTTCAGCATATCAATGACTTTGATTTTGCTACACTCAAGTATTCTTTGCATTCTAAATCGATTTGTTTCATCCATATCCTTTTCCTCCTTTATGAAACAGATTTACTATACCTCATATAAGGAATTGTTATTTCCGCGCAAAAAGGAAAAGAGGCATTACGCCTCTGTTTCTTCCTGTTTTACACCGTCTATGTAAACTTCTATATACCAGGAATAATCCCCTTCACATTCAGCATATGATTCTTTGCATCCTTTATCAAAAAATGTTTCAAGCAATCCTATGATTGTATCTTCTATATATTCCCATTCCTCTTCACGATCCTCAAAATTTTCGTTTTCGCATAACTGCATAATACTTACTAATTTGTAAGGGCCTTCTAATGAAATGGATCTATAATGTGGAACATAACCAGAACCACTTCCAGCATCCTGAATAGAATACTCCGTATCGTTAAATATCACTGTAGCGGAACATTCCCAATAATATCCGTCATTATATCCAGCCGCCTGTTTAACATAAGCTTTTTCCTCTTTTCCATCTTTTTTGAATATAACTTCTTTCATTTCAATCTCCTTTCTAAACGACACTATTGTCATTATATAAATGGAAATATTCGCGTATCAAAATGTTTTTCTGAAAAATCCCACCCGGGAATTTTTTGGATTTGAAAAAGAAGAGGGTCTGTAAAAGCACCCTCAATAATTTCATAGAAACTTTAACAATTCTGCTGCCTTTTCCAACATGAGTTTTTTACAACTCTCGCCCGGATATATCTCGATTTCAACATCGCCACATGTAGTGGTACCATCAAATCGTAATATCACACCGTGCTTAATTTTATCATCAGACTTAACCCAGTTGTTAAGCTCGACAAAACTATCAAATCTTACATTCTTGAAATGCATATCGCCTCTTCCATAATTTCCATAATTCATTTGTCTTCCTCCTTTTTGACAAATCAAATTTATTGTTTCATAATACAAGCAGAAATTTTAGCGTAAAAAGGAGGTATAAAATATGGCAAAACGAATGCGATTACCAAATGGCTTTGGGCAAATATCAAAGCTAAAGAACCAGCGATTGCGTAAACCTTATAGGGCTATGGTCACAGTTGGCAAAACAGAGACAGGTAAACCAATCTGTAAACTACTGAAACCGGAAGCATATTTCAAAACTTACAACGAGGCTTATGCTGCGCTACTGAAATATAATCAGAATCCTTATGATTTAAGCATTCAAATGACTTTCCAAGAGGTATATGAGAAATGGTTTGAAGAATATAAATCCAACCACTCTGTCTCCTCAATTAGAGCTGCTAAGACTGAATTTGAGTGCTGTAAAGAGGTCTGGTATATGGATTTGCGAGAGATCAAGGCTTACCATATTAAATCTTGTATGGAACAGACAGAATCTCCTAAATTCAAGAAAGGAATACGATTCATATTCAATTCCATTTTGAGCATGGGTATGGAGATGGGTGTACTTGAACACAATGTGGCTGCTGACTACAGACCTAAAATATCAATGGATAGTGGTAAAAAAGTTACACCGCATACGATATTTACCAAATCAGAGCTTGACGATTTGTGGAATAATAGATCGGATCCAATTAGCAGAGCCATTTTGATACAATGCTATACGGGTATGAGACCTAAAGAGCTGTGTGACATTAAGAAAGAAAATATCAAAGACGGGTATATTGTTGGTGGCAGTAAGACTGCCGCGGGTAAGAATAGAGTCATACCTATAATTGAAAAAATAAAAGAGATTGTAGAGATGGCTTGTGAGAATGAGACAGAGTATATGCTTGCTACAGAATATAACAAGCCTCTTGAGTATAGTAATTACTACAACGAGATGAAGAAACGCTATCCTAACCATAAGCCGCATGATCCAAGGAAGACATTTGTAACTTTGGCTAAAGAAGCGGGTGTTAACGATTTTGCCATTAAACGTATCGTCGGTCATGCTATTGAAGACATTACTGAGAATATCTATACAGAAAGAGATATAGAATGGCTATGCACCGAAGCTAGTAAAATTTGTGAAGGTACTGAGCAGATGCGTAACGAAGTGAGCTGCGTGTAGAAGTAATGTAGGAATAGTGTATGAATAAACTGCTTTTTATAACCATTTTGAGCAACGTATCACCTCTTAAATGCCCATATTCACAGCACTTCACACTAAGACATGTTGCCGCACATCTTCTGTGGTGTTACTTTCAAACGCTGTAAATATGGGCTAGAAGGAGGTGCCTATGTAGGAATAATGTACGAATAACGCACCCCTGGGAAAAGCAAGTGAGGGTGAACAAATACTGTATTGTCTGAAAGGAGGTCACGGGGTGGATTAAGTCCCGTTGAATGACAAATATAAAAACCCAGGGGTGCTTAAGAAAATTAGTTGATAGGCGAGGATCTGCACCTCGCAGGGTGGGTTTTAATTTTTTAGCTGTGGGGACTATTATGGCCACCTTGTACCCATATCAATGCGTCTACCTATTCCGCCACTATCAACCTCCGAAAGGAGAACGCAATAAATACCCAACGTGGTCCGCATCGTTGAGAGGCGTGTTGGGTTCATTACTCTTCTTTCTCCCAAGTAGCAACAAGAACCATGTTCTCATATACTGGGGCTTCGAAGTTGTAAACATAACCGTTGAGTTCCCAACCAGCGAACACATAACCGACTCTTGTAGGATCTTCCGGAACAGTCACAGTGCCACCATAAGGTATCTCCTGAGACTCTACCTCAGATCCGCCATGAGAGTTAAACGCTACAGTGTAAATAACCGGAGCAGGAACGGTCTTGTCTATGAATTCTTTCATATTGTCTACGTTATTTAATTGTTCGTCGAATATCGCAACGGTAGCTTTAGTTGTACCAGCATCAGAATATAAATTCTTACACGTATTGTGAAATGCCTGTTTAGCACCATTAAGATTATCAACCCATGTGCTGACTATAGTAGTATTTCCGTCAGCGTTCTGTATTACATCGTATTTCATTTTAAGATCTCCTTTAAATATAATCAACTCCCAGACACAGCAAGCTGTCAGAGCTTAATGGAGGGCCGATATCTGGGAGGTGATTGATTGTGGGAAATTAATTAAGGTTTATTGGTGTAGAAAAATACAAATGGCATAATAACCCACCAACCAGCGGATATTGTATCCTCATTTATTATTTTTATATTATTACCATCATTTCCTAAATATATGCGACATGTATGTTGTGAATTATATGTTGCAACATTAGCACTAAATGCTAATAGTTCTAAAGTACCTGTTGCAATATTCATGTTACTAAATGAAAATAAATGAGCATTAGCTGATTGTTGGGGGTTGACATAAAATGCAAGTCTTGATATAACAGCGATATCTCCATATTTATGACCTACAAATGTTAATGATGTCACAAATGTATTTTTAGATGTTGAAATAGTTTTAGCTTCAAATTCCAAAGCTTTTCTAAAAGCAGGTGGATCGGACGCAAAATAATAACAAGTTCCATCTTTATGCACACCAGCACTAAATATATTCTCAGTATAATTTCCACTATTATCAAAACTTCTTGAAAACATTTTTGCTGAAATTTCCCCAGTTGTTTTTATATTACTAGCATATCCAGCAAACGTTTGATTATTTTTATCTTTAAAATTAGTAATATATTTGTCAGTATTTGAACTAACTCCATTATTTGATTGAATAACGTCTATATCTGAATATTTAGTAAAATAAGTTCCATCTGTAAGAAATAAACCACCTCCTGTAGTTCCTACATGATTATAAACCAATAGGTTACTCTTCCTAACGCCTTCTGTTCGAGTAGTGTTGTCATTTGTGCCGCTAAAGAGTATTTCATAGTTACCGTTAGCACTATCAGTAGCTGTCTGAGTTACTTTTGCGTCAGTCAATGCATAAGCCGTATTAGAAGTATTAACCAATCCTGCAGTAGTAATTTTACCATCTTTGCGGAAGTAATATTTTGAACCATCATAGTATACTAGATATGAGCCTCTTGTAAGTCCATAGTTACTACTACTTGAAGCTGCACCATTAATATAAATAGGTTTAGCTCCCTGGCCATTAATATTCAGTGTAATAGCGCCGGCATAAGTGTTGGTGTTAGCTATTATTACTTGAATATAACTGTTAGGTAATAGCACATAGTTACTGCAACTTGCAGTTTTTGCTGCTATTGTGGCTCCGTTTGTACAAATAGCACTAGGAACCGTATTGGTATCATAGTTATTTACTACGGTCCAACAACCTTTAATATTACTTCTAGCATCTGCACCATTAACTGCAAACACATTATTAACAGTTGCATCTGGCGTGTATATTAATGTAATATAACTTCCAGCAGGATAATGACTAGTAAGTCGTCCTGTCCAATAATCCATTCTTACAGGATGATAGTTTGTTCCGTTATTTATTGATACAAATACACCGAAATCATTACCATCTATTGGCGTTTTGATTGTGATAACATCACCATCAACGGGCACTCTACCTATGTTAAATGTCCATTTAACTGGGAAATATCTAGGAGATACACCGGAACCTTTATCTTGCGCAGCAGTACCAGAACCAGTAATAAGTTCGTTGAAACTCCGAGAGTAAACATCGTTAACTCTGTAAGAACTATTACCGAGTCCACATATACCATTTGTAGCTGCGTCAGCTTTCTCAGGAATCAAATATCCAGAAGTATTGATCTGGAATCCTACACGATTGCCTATGGTATTACCGTTTGATTGTAAATGTGCAGTTCCGTCAGCTGTTATGAAGGTATCTTCGCCAGTATAAGATGCCCCTTTAGCCGAATAATGCGAAGCTGGCGATTCACCAGATCCTAAGAACATACCGCCACCGCTATGAAGAACTATATTAGTTCCATTTGCAGCAGATGCATGGTCATTGTATGCGGCTATATAAGCATTTGTATACTGCTGACCAGTAGTTGTATCTTTAGGTTTGAAATATATCCTTGCCGGATAGTTATTTGCCGTAGTGCCTTCCCTCGATAACGAGAGATCACCAGTCATCGTATCTCCAGATTTGCTAACCTTTCCAGAAATATCCTGATGAGCTGTTAATACTTTAGATCCTCCAGAATATAAACAACCATCAGTTCCAACATAAGCCGTATCATGACTATAAGTCGTAGCATAGGCTTTCTGACTTGTTGTACCTATTAAGAATATTTTTGACGACGTATCTGTTGATCCAGCAGAATCTAAAGTGTTTGTAGCTGATATAGTAACTGTACCTGAACTATTATTCAATGACACATTCGTACCAGCCTTAAGATTCAAAGCAGTAGTATTATTGCCTAATACTTCAGTTCCATTGACCTGAATTGGTCTGTGAGTATTTGTGTCGCTCGTAGGAGGGGTATATCCAAGAGCCGTTGTTACCTGAGCCTTAGTAAGATTACCAAGTATCGTAGCTGCCGTAACAACATCGCTCGTAGTACCGTTTATAGTCTTCGTTATTTTCTTATTAGTACTATCCCAAGCTACTGTAGAAACTGCGGCTGACTTATCAGCTTTGCCAGAAATATCTTGGTGAGCTGTTATAACAGTACCTAAGTCAACAACACCACTTGTACCCTTAGAAGCACCATTCATTTTGATGCCGGTGATTGTACCGATAGTTGCTGGAAGATCACTAACTTGAGATTTCGTTATAGAAATATCTTGAGTGGATATGCTGACCTTTCCATCAGTCTCTGACCATGCAGAAATTGTCTTACTAGCAGCAATACCAGAAGCACCAGTTACATCAAGAGCATTAATCTTCGTATCTATAAGACTATTAATACCAGTCTTTAAATAATCAGCTCTTACAGTTCTTAATGTCGTAGCTGTACCAGTAGTAAGCTCTGATGACGATATAGCGGAATAAGTGGTATTGTTCTCACCACTTAATCCAACCCATACCCAATCGGTACCATTATACATATAAGACATATACCAGTTGGCGGCACCAAATGCCGTAGTATTGGTTCCAGTAGGATATCCGGTACCATAATATATGTTCTTAGCGCCTGTACTGTTTACATTAAGAGTAATCTTGTTATCGGCAGTTGCACTATAAGTATTCGTATTTGTGAATTTTACATGTACAACAGCTCCAACTTTAAGAGTAAATTTCTGATCAGCTGATACAGAAACAGCTTTATCTTTAGTTGCTGCAGCAGTAGCACAAGTACCATAATATACACCAGAATTCTTGTATGCGCCATCGCCCAAATCAGCGGTGTTGGCCTTACCAGAAATATCCTGATGAGCTGTAATGACAGTTCCAAGATCTACAACGCCTGAAGTACCTTTACTAGCACCATTCATTTTGATACCTGTAATTGTACCAACGTTTGTCGTATATCCGCTATCATTAGTCAACTCACTTACTTTCGTAGGTACAGTTATATTAGCCGTAGCGTTGGTTCCCTGGTTTGCAGTGAACGTCTGTACGTTAGTACCATTCTTCTGAATCGTAAGTGTAGCATTATTGACAGTTGGAATAGTGGGTTTATTGCTCAGGTCGTTATAGTTGCCACTGAACGAACTTGTTCCAGCTCCAATATTAGCCCTGGCATTGGACTTTTCAGTATCCGTCAAACCCTGACTCGCTACTGTACTTACAGCTTTGTAAGATATAAATCCGCTATCGTTCGTAATATCGGACGTCTTAGTAGGTACGGTTATGTTAGCCGTAGCATTTCCGCTCTGATTTGCTGTAAATGTTTGAACATTGGTACCATTCTTCTGAATAGTTAAAGTACCGTTGTTCACAGTAGGGATCGTTGGTTTTCCTGTTAAATCAGCATAAGCACCACTGAAATTCGATGTCCCAGCTCCAATATTAGTCCTGGCGTTAGCCTTCTCTGTATCAGTAAGACCCTGTGATGCTACAGTACTTACCGCTTTGAAATTTCCAACATTGCCAAGACCAATATTTGCAGCTGTAATATTTACATTACCAGTCCTATAAGTCGTCTCTGAATTACCTTTAGCTCCAGTTACTCCAGCGTTTGTAATGAATCCACTATCATTAGTAAGCTCCGAAGTCTTTGTTGGAACTGTAATATTTGCAGTCGCATTACTTGACTGATTTGCCGTAAATGTCTGAACATTTGTTCCATTCTTCTGAATGGTGAGTTTACCATTCTTAATATCATTAGGCACAGCCTTAGAGTCCAATATAGTTTTAAGCTTCGTTAAAATATAAGTGACTCTATTTTTTGAAAAATAATCAAAGGTCATGATAAACCCTCCATCCTATTTATCATCCAAATACAGAACTGAACATGCTGTCTATATCAGAAGTCGATACCTCAACCAGATCGCTGTACTGAACATAATTCGACAGGTCTACATCAGTCGTACCGATCTTCTCAAAGCTGCTCGTCGATTCAATCCAAATATATTCATCCTTGACATTGCTTCCTGATCCGCCATTAGGAACCAAATATATAACGCCGTTCTCACCTGTTGCCGGAAGCGTATTAACCAACTCAAATCTGATCTGAGTAATACCGCCTATAGCGTTGTCCACATATTCCTTGATTACTTTATTCTGAACAGCGTTAGTAGATGTTCCACTCATTGCTGTGTCAGGAAGGGCTGCTGTAGGTACATAAATATCAACGTCCGTACCATTTATAGTGATCGTAGCAACCTTCGTACCAGACTGAAGCTGTGCCGTCGCAGAAACAGCGTCAGCCCCTTCAGCAATACCGTTAAGCTTAGTAAGCAGCGCGTTTGTGAAATCGTTAGTTGACAGACCTTTACCGGACTCCTGCTCAACCCAACCGTTCTCCAAAACCGCTTTTAACTTTGTAAGAATATAAAGGGTATCGACGTTACCAATGTAATTAATTGTAGACATTTTTTTCCTCCTTAGTTTCCAAAGACAACATTGAACATTGCATCGATTTCATCGAAATGTATCTGTTCGCCTTCGGGAATCATGTTTTTAAGTACCTTACCCTGCCTTGCTGCAAGAGCATCAACAGAGCTATCGCTATCGAGATTATCAATAACTTGAATCATCTCGTAAGCATTTACGATTACATCCCTAGTCATAGAGCGATTCTTCGTCTGAAGCGTCTGTTCATATAACTGAGGATCAACCTCGTATGGACCTTCATAGGTCGGTAATTTACCGCCTCCAGCAGACACTCCTATTTCGATAAGCATATCGTTATCAAGAATATCAATATCGAGAGGCTTGGCGTTCTCTATAGAGAACTCAAGATCTCTGTAATCACTCATATCTCTCCATCCTTAAGAATCCCTTGCATTTTGATTTGCTTGATTTCAGATGCGTATGCCATATCATCATTCATTTTGAGACGTATCTGAATGTTTATAGCACCCGTATTAAACAGAAGCGTATCTTCCTGTGACATTGGTATATCTATAGTCTTCTCCTCAGGATCTATGAAAATATCATTTATTGTATACGTCTTCTCTTTAGCACCCAAATTGTCTTTAAGAGTGATCCAGCATTCCGCCACATCACTCAAATCCAGTTCAGTATTTATTTTGAACGTGATTGTTGGGGTGGTTCCTCTACGCATTTTGAACCTCCTTAGAATGCTGTTACTTTTGTTACTACACCGTTATTATTTCTTGCCCAGTATTTGGTATCTCTACTATCTACATGGACAAAAGTGTTGTATTGAATTACTCCCGGCACACCAATCGAAGCGGCATACTTGGCTATCTCTTTAGGCTCGACACCCTTGATGGAAATATCAAAGGCTCTGCCCTTAACGTGATAGCTGCTTTTAGCTCCGCCGACGTATCTATTGTAAGAATCCGTCCTGTAGCCACTACCAATATTTACCGGTTTACCGAAGTGGGTGCGAATATCCTGTAGATGTGTTTTTACAAATGTCACATCTATAAGAATTTTGTCGCTACCATCTTTGCAGGCAAATTCCTTAACTTTAAAGTTTTCCGAAAGCTGGATTTTGCCATCTCTTGATTTTGAGAACTGCTGTACTCCCATAGCACTCACTGGCATATCCTCCAATCCCTCTGTAAACAGAGCTTGTTCTTCCTTTCTCCTTTTCGTTAAACCTGCCAAAACTTTTCCTCCAGCTTTATTATAAGCCGGAATCTTTGCAGCAATCTGCTGTTTAGTACGCTTACCATTATCTGTAAGCTGCTCTATTCCGCCTACATTGTAAGCAAAAGATACGAGGGCATCGAACTCATTTTGAGTCCAGTTGTATTGTGCATACTTGGCTACTTTCTTCTCGAATTTCTCAAGATCCAGCATTAAATATAAATCAGCCTGCATCTGACTTATTACAGCACCTGCAGCTACATCGGGACCACAATGACCGTAACCTATAGTCCAATACCTTTCGGTCGGTACTGGCTTATATGCGGTTAATCGACAACCCTCGTATTTCTTAATTAGGTTTATTCCTTTCTGTGACGTCTTCATTTTGATCACCCCTGAAATCCACTATTTACATATTCCTGGATGTTAGTGTTCTTTTCGAGCTGCTCTCTCATCCATACAAGAGCCTCGTCCACTAACAAAGAAAAGCCCTCAAAAGAGAGCTTTCTCATAATCCAAGGGAATGTAGCTATTGTCAGATCATAAACTTCACGAAGCTTAAGCTGGCCTGTACCAGAGCCTAACTGCTTCTCAGCAAGCACTACAGCCCATTTAAGCCATTCTTTAAGCGCCTCGATCTGACTCCTTCTGGGAAGTGTTAACAGAATATAAGTCGTACATAAGCACATTAAAAGTATTATTAATACTCCCAATATAGATGGAAGATGTAAAACAAATTGCTGCATAATTTTTCTCCTTTCATTTGTCATCTCTATTGAAATATTTATCTGCAACATATGCTATAGCGCATAATATCAATATTGCAGGAACTCCTATTTCAATAGTCTCAAGAATCGAATCCACTCTCGTCTTCCTCCTCTTCGGGTTCTTCGTCCGATTCCTTTCCTGGATATTTAGTTTTGTAAATCAGAGTACAACATCCCAATTCTCCAAACAGAGCAGTAAATACAGCTCCAATTAGAACCTCGGGAGTACTTTGATAGATACAGAAAAGCACAATCATACAGATCGTAAACAACACTGCAAATATTACACAAAATATCAATGCAGCATTCAAGCCATCATTTGGTTTCTTTTCTTTCATTTTGATCACCTCCTTTGATTGGAAGCTTATCAACTTCTTTCATTATCTTCTGGGCTGTACCGTTTCCACCCATAGCCAGATATGGTTTGTACAAATAATCATTCAGGTTCTCATACTCGTCTCTGGTTATCCAACCTCTTTGAATATATTTTTCTCCTTTAGTGATTATTATGTCATGTCCTAAACCCAATATCATTTGTGATTCCGGATTGTTTTTGTTTTTGTCATGTCTCTGAATCAAGAACATTACAAAATTAGAAAGACCAAACAATCCAGATATAATAACTACTATTATTTCTGTAGGCATTGTTAGGTCCCTCCGTTAAAGAATATTGTAATATTCAATTCCAGGTCTTAAAGCATCAGCAACCGTGTATGTATTGTTTTTGCTAACGGTGATTTTAATATGCGAGATTTTCAATCCATTAGGAAGACTTGTTCCGTCAATAAAATCTCCAGTTGAAAGGTCTGATGTGCTTAAAGACGAGGCTAATTTTGTTTCTGTAGTTCCGTCATAAGAATACGCTTCTACTTTTATTTTATCAGTAAATCCAGAAGTAGTTCCAGCGCCAAGTTTAGCTGCTGCTATTGTATAATTTGAAATATCAATAGCCGGCAGTAATACTGAATCTGTAGCTCCCGAATAAGATGAGGTTATAGTTACATCGCTTGTTGGCGAACCAATTACTCTTATAGCTCCGTCAACCACTGAGAATCTAACACCATCTTTAACTACTTCGGAAGATGATGTACTTGATGAATAAAATGGCAAACTGGTTATTTCTTCATCATTAAGCTTGGTGTGATATATCATGAAATTATAATATGAAGATAACGGATTAGTTCCATTATACCCAATCAACGGAATATCTTCGATATTGACTCCTAAAATGCCTCCGTATACAAACATATTCCTTTTTGGAATTTCTATCACATCCCGAATAATAGCATCGCAAATAGTTCCTTTAAATGACACGACGTTTTTAACATTTTTTGCTATTTTTCTATTTATATCATAAGTGGTCCTACCTGCGCCGACATTATAACAATATCCTTTATAAACGCTAAGCATTAAATCATCTCTACCCCAAGATCCGACTTTAACAGGATCCGTTAACGTATCATTTGATAGAAAAGTGAACCATTTATTATCATCCACTATAAGACGAGAATATTGATCTATATGGGCGCCATATCCTTCTTGCATTTTAAAACCGCCTATATTAGAATATGAGGCTATTGGTATTTCCGAACTAAGCACTCCATTTTGATCAATAGCAAGATTATTTCCTACTTTGATTCCGCCCAATTGAGATGCTGAAGCAATTGGCAACACATAAGAACCACCATGAGTAGCTATGTAATTCTTAATCAGTGCGTCATACTCTGACAGTTGTTCAATACCTATTACTTTATTTTGATCAGGCATTTTATCACCTCTTTCTAGGTCTTAAATTTTTATCAAATTTATGGCCTCGTCCTGATAATACATAATCGCGCATGATTCCTTTAAAACTATAATCATAACCCGGAAAGTCCATAACATTTTGATTTTCCCAATCAACATCAGTTAAACAATCCTGTCTAAAATATCCAGTCTTTCGATTCTCAGTTACAAGATAAGACAAATAACTTCCATAGTCATCGCCTATATGCTGCACTGGAGCAGGAATCGTATTAACCATTGTAATATGGGAATGTCTTAACCATCCTCGTAACGCAAATTCGCTACGATAATCGTTAAAATCATCCGGATGCTCCTCATGAATCCAATTAAACATTGGTTCTAATGTCTGAACCGGGAATATCAATCCGTTACCTGCTATAAGACCATTCGATCTTACATAAGGACAAGTGTTCGGTTCATATGTGTACTCAGATTCATGAGTTCGATATGCATATGGAAATAGGCATATAATTTTGTCCGGATGAGCATGTATGATTTTATTTATGACTATGTAAAAGTCATCACATACAATCATATCATCAGGCATAACCAAACGATGCGTTAAATCATCTGGCATAGGAGCCATTGCCGCTTTTTCAAGAGTATAAAGGCATGAACCTCTTTTTTCTCGATCGTCGTACAAAATATCATTGTCAGATAAATCCAAACGACTTTTAAGTTTTTCTATTAGAAAATCACGTTCGTGAATCCCATAAATTTTAATATCAACTGTCATGATAACTACTCACCACCGAAGCATTGCAGAAGAAAGTCATAACAAAAATCTCATAGACGTCATAAGAACTGTCCAGTTTTCGACATAAAGCCATAAAACCAGTACCACTACTAAATCTTGTTATTCCTCCATCTGGATAATAAAAATCAGATCCCGTATCGAAATCAAAAATATCACTAACAACACAATCATAGGTTTGGTTAGCATATGTAAGATGAACGATAACCTGGTAACCGGAAGCGTAAGCCTCTAAAACGCCGTCAAACCCCTGATCTCCATTTTCCTTGAAGTCGCCATATTTTCCTGTATCATCCATGTTATGAAAGCTACAGTTATTACCGTTAATATTGACCTCGTAAACACCGCCTCCGCCTATACTTTCTATGTAATCAGGCATATCAGGTATAGATATAGGATCTTGTATTTCAAGTTTTTCACGTATGGCATCAGCAATATCAATTATACTTTGCTCATTGTTTACTACGTATCTCATGATCCCTCCTTTAGAAAGTTACAGATGTTGAATCGCCATTAAGATAAACATCAGTTCCATCGTTGAATAATGCTATTATCTGTTCGGATGTAGCATATTCAATAGTTCCTCCGCCTCCGGAAGAACTTATAACTCCATTTTGATCAATTGTTATAGTAGAACCGTCAATCTTAACACCGCCAAGTGTTGATGTTGAAGCTGTAGGAAGTATGTACTGTTGTGCATCTGCACTAAGAACACCATTAGAATCTATTGAAAGATTACTACCGACTTTTACACCACCTAATGTAGAACTAGAAGCAGTCGGTAATGTGTATTTGTTATAATAAGTGTCAAAATATGTCTTTAATTGAGATTTTATTCTAGACCATTTAACTTTTTGTGCACTTCCAAATGCTGCGGAATATAACGGAAACGTGTCGTTATCACTTGAAACGTTTGATATTTCGGAATCTGTTGTTTTAAATGTTTTATTTAATTCAACCGTGATAACTTTATTTTGAACAGGATTAGTGCTGGTTGTTGAAAGCTCGTCATCAACAGTTATGCTTCCACCGCCTGTAGCACTCAAAGTTCCATCCTGAGTAATTGATAGCCCGGAACCCACCTTAATACAACCAAGATTTGTATCTGTTGCTGGAGTGGGTGTATAAGAACCGGAAACAGCGCTTAAAACTCCATTTTGATCAATTGTAAGATTTGTTCCGACTTTAATACCACCCAATTGAGATACTGAAGCTATAGGAAGTAAAACATCGGCACTAAGCGTTCCATCCTGATCTATTGATAAATTAGAGCCGACTTTTACCCCTCCCAAAACATTTTGAGAAGCTGTTGGTAATGTATAAGACTGATCTGTCGCGCTTAAAACGCCATTAGAAATTGACAATCGGTTACCTACTTTTATTCCTCCCAAAACATTTTGAGAAGCCGTTGGTAATGAATAAGACTGATCATCAGCACTCAGTATTCCGTTTTGATCTATGGTAAGTCGATTACCAACTTTAATGCCTCCCAATTGAATTGACGATGCTATTGGTAAATCTTGTATTTGCTGATCGGCACTTAATCGTCCATTTTGATCAATACTCAATCTATCGCCAACTATAATACCTCCTAATTGGATGTTAGTAGCAGGCGGTATATCTATAACTAAATTATTTAGAGCATCCGTAACATTTTTTACACCCTGCTCCAAATGATTTAGATTTGTGTCGTTAATAGGAGAATTCGTAGACGGTCTATTGATCCATGTAGTTTTCTCATAAGGTGTAACTCTGTTTGGCATAGAATACCTCCCATAAAACAGGAGGCCAGCCTAAAGCCAGCCTCCCAAACAAATTACCTGTTTATATCGTTGATACAATTATCAATAGCCTGTCTCTCATGCTCACTCATTGTATCATCCTTAAGTGTTTCGAGCTTTGCTACCATCTTCTGCTTGGCGTTGTCCCGGCTGTACGAGCCGTTTGATCCTCTATACGAACTATTACGAAAGTTGTCGCGGCTTGACTCGTTATAACGGCCATCATTGTCGCCATCCCTCCCATAAGATACATTGCCCATATAAGGAATCCTCATAGACCTATAAGAATGTCCATTAGACTGTCCTTCGTCATATGAATATTCCCTGTCTATTAAGCACTCAAGCTTATATAAAGTAGCAGTAAGATGATGAAGCATTTCAACATCTTTTTCGGTAAGCTCTTTTTTATCAAATTCAGCAACCTCACGCTCAAGCTTATTGCGGAGGTTCTCATAAGTATTAACCATATGCATTTTGATTCTCCTTTCTTTAAGCTATACGTGAAATTGTTAAGTTTGCATTTTGAACATTGATTACCGGTGCCGGTGTTGCTGTCGGATCACTTGTACCAGATACGGCTCTAATACTTACCGTTCTGCTCATACCTTTCGGTACATCAATTATCGCGGTACTTCCTACATAATTGTACTGATCAACAGCTGCGGGAGTAGATATTGCTCTGCTTCCAGTTCTCTGTTCGCCATCAGCAGCTATAGCAATAGCTATAGGTCCAGCAGTTCCGCCTTCCGGTATGGCTATATTTGCTCCGAAGTTAATCTGATACCTTGCGAAGCAATTGTTGGTGATACCTCTGAGAATAAAAACGCCGGTACCGTCTTCATGGAATATAAATCCCTTACGGCAAGGCCTAGAATCGGAAAAATTGATAGGGCTGTTAAGATTTACAGCCTGAACAGCATCCGCTAAATACTCTGCCATGGTAACACCCCCTTATGCTGCACAACCACAGCCATAAATCTGCTGGCAACAGTTAGGATTCTGTACTGTATATGAAGGTATTGCCCGAGGTGCCACATACTGCTCTATCTCATTTGCAAGAGCACGCTGTCCAGCCTGAATATTAGCAGTCTGAACATCCTGAGATGCCTGACCACGAGAGTAAAGTATTTCAGACCTAAGCTGAGCAATTGTGTCATCCTTTGCATTGAGCTGAGCCTTAACATTGTCAAGCTCAAGCTGGCAAAGTTTGTCGAGAATAGCCTGAGTATTTGCTGAATCTGCAGCTCTTGTAGCATTCGATTCGGAAGCGATCGTATACTTAAGATCTGCTGTTGCAGCTCTGTTATCACAGCAGCACTGCTGAAGAGAAGACTGAATTCCGTACATCTGGTTCATATTAGCCATCTGACGAGAATTTTCAGATATCTCAGCCTGTGCAAAGCCGTTTGCTATACTTGCGTTTACGCCTGCGAATCCACCACAAAGTGCATTCTGAACATCTCCGAAACCAGAAGTTATACCCTGCTGGATTCCGTTAATCTGCGTGTTAAGCATCTGGTCTCTAAATCCTCCGTTCATCTGGTTTGACTGATTCATCCAGGGATAAAGATCTCCACCGCCATAACCGCCAAATCCGTTGCCTCATCCGTTACCACAGAGTAAGAGCAACAAAAGTATCCAAGCCCAGTCTCCCCCAAAGGAACTACCGAAACCTGAACCGCCCGCATAAGCTGGGGCTACTGGCATTACCATGCCGTTTGTTTCATTTGAACTTAACATGTAAGTTCCTCCTTAAAATTTTATTTATTTTCAAACACTTTCGGGTCCCTCTTCTCGCGCGCGTTCAATTAGATTTGGGTTTCCATAGTGTTTAAAAATATCAATATTATAAAAACAGTTTATTGGAATTATTCTATGTCATAAATATAATCATCATCTGTTTGACCTGGTTGTTTTTTGGTGTACCGAACTCTATAACTATCGTATCGCTGGTTATCACTAGGCGAATAAGTCAAAGTAACATCCAAAAAACCACTATAATTAGGAGTTAAATCTTCAACCAATCCATAAGCATATGACGTTTCATAATCAACACTATAT
>JAEEGL010820095.1_pt1 | contig 36332 bp, 54 predicted proteins | sample 9134231 | NCBI WGS metagenome assembly JAEEGL01 (sample SAMN16246548, study PRJNA631951) | gut metagenome | biome: gut microbiome; feature: rumen; material: fiber-attached | host: Bos | place: Iran: Karaj | collected 2018-10 | reverse complement strand
TATTTGTTGCAGTAAAAGTAGGATATAAAGTTTCAACATACGGAACTTATTGGAATCTAAGATTAGGAAAGTTTGAATGTCTTGATGAAGTTTACGCTTGGTGTTATACACCTGAACCGCCGGAACTAAAGGAGAGTGAATAAATGACTTTAGAACAATTAAATCTCTGTTTGTATACAGTAAACAAAGGTGACCAACTTTATGTTGCCTACGAAGAGAATATTGTAAGAAAAGAATATACAAATCCAAAGATTGTAACTTGTCAGGATATCTCTCATATTGTTGAGTTACTTACAGTTCCAAAGAAAGAGAAAAAGTTCGTACCTTGTGGATTTTATACTCGTTACAATGATGTTGAAGAACAACCTGTTTTACTGAGAAAACATCGTAACAAATATTATGATATTTATGGCAATCGTGTAACTGTTTGGTAAGGAGCAAACACTTATGTTAGAGTTAGACAATGTAGTAATATTAGCATTTAGAGATTATGTAACAGATGAATTAGTTCCTGTTGCATGCAAAATGCGTGATTTGAGATTAGGTTATGTTATTCCAAAACTCTGTGATGAAAAGCGTAATCGTTATTATAGCATCGGAAAAAGAAGTATTGAAGAATGTGTAGAAGTTTCCAAGTTTACTACACTTTCTACAATACATACAGAATGTATGCTCAAAATGGGAAGAGCGGGATAAACTGTATGAAAAATATCCGATGTTGAAAGATAAAGAAGTAAAATATTTAGGAGCTGTGGGATTATGAATAAAGAATATTTTTTAGAATGTTTGGCAGACCCTTGGGTTTTTAATTCCGTTGCAAAATTTCAATCTGGTGTTCAAGACGGTGGAATTATTGAATATGATGGTTGTGGCAATCTTCTTTTCATTAATAAGAAAACACTTAAACTTGAAGAAGGAGAAAGTTGTTTTAAGGATGGTCTTGAAATTTGGAAATCTACAAAAGGTGAAAATCCTCTTGGTGGCTTGGCTGATGATACTATTGCAAGAATTATCAATCACTTTAGTGATGATGAAAGACAGTTAATAGGTGTTTTGTGGTATAATAATTAGGAGTAAAATTATGAAGAAATTAATTTGTTTAACGATATTGTTATTTACATCAGCTTTGGTGTTTGGAGCAACAATATGGCTGCCAAATGTAACAAAGAAAAATCCAGATGAATGGATAAAATATGTAAACGTTGACAATTGGCGAATTAATCCTTCTACAGGAGTATTGACATTTACATATGGTTATAAACGATATTATTCTACTGTTTATGTAATCGAGGAGTAACTTATGATAATTGTAACTAAAGGATATTTCTGTCCAACCTGTAATAAGGAATTAAAAGATGATGAGTTATGTGCAATTGTGGGTCATTTTGAAAAGTCTTGTAAATATTGTCATACTGATATTATAAGATTCATTAATAAGGGAAAGATTATAAAGAAATTGATGTAGGAGCAAATAGTTATGAAAATTATTAAATGCGTAACAAAAGACCATGAAGTTTATTACACTCACTCCGCTTGGGCCGCTGAGCATAATGAAGATGTTATTGCTTGTATAGAACAGGAAATTGACGAAGACACAATCTGTGAAATCCTGAATGATTTTGAAGAACGTTTTGATAAATTGGAAAGGAGCAAGGTAAATGACTAAAGAACAGATTAGCACGGCATCTAAAATATGGTACAAGAAATATGGCATGGGGTATAATACACCACCAATGAGTGAGGGTGAACTCGAAGAACATCTTTATTGTAAAGGTTTTGAAAAAGGTGCTGAGATAAGACAGACGGAAATTGATGAGGCTTGTGAACTTCTTGAGAAATTGAAATATTACATTCCTAATAATCCTAAATGGGACCCTGATTATGAAGATGATAAACGTCTCAGAAGAGAAGTAGAACAATTCTTAAAGGAGCACACTCATGAATAAACTCAATATTGGTGATATTGTAACATTAACCGAAGAATCTTTGGAGAATAAATCACGTTGGTATTATTCACAGTATTATGGGGATATTGGAATTGTCGTATCTGCAAGTAGTTGTACTGATGTCGCGATTGAATGGAGAAACCATGGACATTCAGCATGGTATGAACAAAAAAAGATTTGAAACTGATACATAAGTTTAATTGGAGCGATTATGAGAGGTAAAGAAATTAAAGAAATATCACAATATGGAGATAAAGCAATGATGCTCTTTCTCGATTACCGTAACTACTGTCAGAAAATAGAATCCATATTAAGAGAACAATATAATGATGACAGTATTCTTGATGTAAGTTATCAGCCGGGTGATGGTATGGTTGTTTGTGTTATGGGTAGCAATTGGTGTCCTGATAATATTCCATTAGATGATTATATCAAGGATAAAGAGAACGGTAATAAGAGTATAGCTTTATGAACGACTTTGACAGAGAATTACTCAGTAAAGGTGTAAACAAGTTTGACATCGACGATTTTAATGATTGGTGCAAACACAGACCTTTAAGAGATAAACTTGATGATTTCTTCACTTTTCATATTTTCGGAACATTACACACGATATGGTATATTATTCAGATTCCGTTCAGGGGATTAGAGTGGTGGCATAAGATTAATGAACCTTTATGTAATGACCCTGTATTCAAAGCACAGTTCGAAAAGGTATTTGATGATATCGAACATAACAGATTCGAACAGGCACAAAAGGATTTACAGCTGACAGACCATTACGTTGAATTTTGGAAATAGAACAAATTCTAACATTAAAGATATGGGAGATGACAAATGAAAACATTTGAGATTACAGGATATGGTTCAACCAATAGCGACCAATGTTCATCATACAACATTAATGTTTCTTCTAATGTTACTGTTGAAGAAGTAATAAAAGAGATTTTATCCGCAAAGGGTGAGTGGGGAACGATTACAGTTATCCTTAGAAATCTAAACCTTAAAAATGAATATAGCATTGAATATAAAAATGGAATTATCTTACCTATGTCTGAATACGATAAGGGTAAATGGCACATCTTACAACAGTTCAATGTAAAGTCTATGAGAGGGTATGGTGGTTGGTCAAGTAGTGATTATTGGCTTGAAGTAGAAATCGGATAAATTCTAATATTAAAGATATAGGAGCAAAATATGATAGGACATGATGATGCAAGATTTATCGAATATCAGACAGAACGTATTGTAGACGCAATCAAGTCATTAAAAGAACCAATACCGGAATTACCTGATTATGTTGAAACAAATCTGAATTATTACATTAAGGTAAAGTTGACCAAATACGGAAGGAAGATTCATCGTGAATATTGGGAACCTATTTGTAGAGATTGTGGTCACGAATACAAATATCCTGAAATAGATGAACATGGTTACAGTTCTTTTCAGATGCATGAATTTATGAGAGTATTTGGTCCGGAAATGTCTATGGGAACTAAATTAGTTTGTGAAACAGATGTATTAATTCAGAGGAGTAAATAAATATGGCACATGGTTTTGTCGAACCAATTCCAAATTACGTTTGTAAGAATAGCGGAAGATTCACTGTTCGTAATGAGGATAACGAAATAATCACTGATTATTTTACTGAAGGTGATAAAGTGGATATCTCTAATGAGTTCTACAGTTATTATTCAGAAAATCCGAGAAGGGAACATCCTACTTGGAGAAAACTTTATCCACAGCAAGTTGATATGACTGATGATGATACTAAACTGTTTTGTCAGTATAACAAAGATTACTACGGTGATTATCTGTACATTGATAAACAGACCGTACAGAATCATTTTAGACCTATCGTACATAAACATCTGAATACCAAGCTGTTTGCAAGAGAAGATAAGATGAATGAGTTCTTGGCTACATTAAAGATAGATTGTCTGAAGGATATTAAGATTGGCAAGAACGCTTATCTTGTAATCTATATTGATATGGGAGACGATGAATGAAAAACATTTGAGATTATAGGATACAATCTAACTCGTAGCATCCAACAATTGAAAATTAATTCTTAAATATATAATAAAGGAAATTATTAAATCATGAAAAATTGTCTTGGTATTTACTCTAAACTACTTAGAGATAATCTGACACGTAGGGGTTGTACATTTATAATGCAGAAAGCAGATGTTGTTTCGCAAAGTATAATCCTTCAGTTCACACGCAACAATGTTGATGCTGATGTGATAAATAGAGCTGTAGAAGTTCTGAAATGTATTCATATGGTTGAACTTGGTAAAGATACAATAACAATACTTCTTCAGGAGGAATTATGATACGAGGATGGATGGCACATTATCTTAATGGTGATGTAAGAGCGATTGAGGCACACTCACAGGAAGAGGCTATGTATAAGGCAAAACTCGAAGGTCGAAGTATCCTTGTCAGTCTTGAAGAAATTGAAGATGAAGAAGATAATGTAATCGAACAATAATTATATATTTATTTATGGATTTCTGGACTATTCTTACATCGTTACTTCCATCCGGATATGAACTGAATGAAACTTCAGATGATGAGTGCGAAGTGACAGATGGTAATAAAACAATAAAGATTATTCGCAATGATAACGATTTTGTAGTAAACAATATCACACTTCATTTTGAAGATGATGATACTGAAATCATAAACACTCTGCTGATTCCTTATATCTTACAGGAACTTGATGGTATAAAGAGGTTCTAATCATGGAAAATATTAAGCTGCAGAAAGAACCTATTTTCTCATTTACACTCAAGGAAATTTTAGATGGTGAAGATAATAACTTTCTTCATCGTTCTCAGCGTGTGAAAGAATTGGAATCTCCGGTACTTGAATATGCTTATTGTAATACCCTCAGACTTAAGATTAAGTCTTCTCACTTTGGTGAACAGATAAAAACAAAAGATGGTAAAACCGGGACCAACCAGACTTGGTATAAAATCTATGTTCTTTTTGAAGATTTCTATACTCTTGGAAAGGATAAAGATGTTGATTTTGAAGATGCTATTGATTATGCAATAAATTTCGGTGACATTCACATTCGCTGCAATTGTCCAAGTTTTCTTTATCATGGATTTGCATACATGTCTACTCAGTTGAAATATATCTACGGTATTCCGCATGAAAATAGATTTCCAAAGATAAGAAATCCTAATCTTAAATCAACAGCTTGTAAACATTGTGATGTTGTAATTGAGTATATTCTCAGAAACAAAGAAACTATAGCCAAGATGTTTGCTTTGTATTATAACAGACTTAACGATGGACAATCTATCTATGCTGTAAATCCTTTGGGAAATACTATAACTATTGGAAAGAAAAACGATGATGGTGATATATTCTTTGAACGTCAACAGGAGGAAGATGAAATTATGGAGAAGACTGAAGAAACCCTTGAAGAAATAAATAAAGCCGGTCCGGAAGAAGAAGACAATGTATCAGAAGGGGAAGTAATGGAAACACCTGATGACTGGTGGGAAAATCCTGAAGAAACAGAAGACCTTTAATATCTCTTAAAACTATTTGAAACCACCTTGAAAAAGGTGGTTTTTTTTATTTTTTTTCTTGACAATACTTATACAAGGTAGTATATTTATTACAGATAGTAAAACCAATAACACAGGAGCAAACTATGGAAAACAAGAAAATCACAGTAATCGCACAGAATCATCACACATTCCTTTCAAGAATAGAAGATATGAATCAAAGACTCGCTAAGAGAAATCTTCCACTCATCAATTTTAATCTCATTGAAGAAAGAATTGTTGAGGTAAAGGAATCTATTCCTGTTCCTTATGACCCATTTGTTATTGAAGTTCCTAATTGCTACCACTACTATGATTATGAACTTTTTTCTGACTTTGACCAAAAGAATATTGCAGGTATTGATGTTCAGTTTGAAGGTGTTGTAGACCTTATCGAAAAAGATGAAAATGCAAAGGTTTTCAAAATTGCAAATTCAAACCTCTTCAAATATTTGGACAACTGTCAGTGTGATGAATGTAAGAAATCAATTGGTCGTAACAAGTATTTTGTTTTCTCTAAGATTGGAAAGCCTGTTGAAAGCAGAAATGACCTTGTTGTTCTCGGTTCATCTTGTGCAAAAAATTATTTCCCATTTGACCTTACGAGTTATGTAGGAAATCTTGAGAATTTCTTTGTTGAACTCTTCGGTGATTGTGATGATTCAATGGGATTCGGATTTCACGATTCAAACTATGTTTACATTCGTCAGTTGTTTCATTACGTTGGTGCTTGTACAGATGATTTCAAAGTTTATGAGAAGGATAACGTTACAAGAACTCTTGTTGAACTTCTCATCAAAGGTAAGAAAGATAAAGACCTGATTTACACAGAACCAAAAACAAAGTGGGAAGATATGTCTCAGTGGCTCATTGACGCTTACGGTGATGTTGATAAGTGTAAGAGCGAATTTGAGATGAATATCCATTCTGTTATATTTGAACCTCAGACAGAATCAAATCCTGAGATTAAGTTCCGTAGTGATATCGCAATGAAGTATCTTGGTATTGCTTGCTATGCTTTTGTAGGTGCAAAGAAATTTCATGATAAGGAACTCGAAAGACAGGCTAGAGAAAAGATGTACAAAGATGGAGTAAATAACGAATACTTTGGTGAGGTTGGAGATAAGTTTGAAAAGGAATTCGTGTTCGAAAAAATTATCGGATTTGAAGGATATTACGGATATACATATCTTTTGTTCTTTCGTGATGAAGAAGGAAGAGTATATAAGTGGTCTTCATCAAATGGTTCTTACGAAGGTTTTTCTACAGAAAGTGCAAGATATGGAACTTGTGATTACGAAGTAGGAAAAAAGTATACTCTCAAGGGTTCTATCAAAGACCATTCTGAATACAAAGGAATCAAACAAACTGTTATTACTCGCTGCAAGGTTCTTAAAGATGAATATGAGAGCCACATCTTTGATAAAAAAGAAATCAATAAATTTCTTGAAAAACAGGAGGAAAACAAACAGAATTCTACTTCATCTGAGATAGACCCTTTTGATGAAATCTTTGACAATATGAGTATCGCATAATTATATATTCTTGTATGAGTGTAGAAAATTTTTTACAATATGAAGCGTATATTCAGTTGCAAGACCGGAATCTTGAAATTTTTGGTCAGCCTTGTATGATTTTTTCTCCAGAAAGAAAGACAGCTCTCGGATATGAAGATACTGACTATAATCAGATTGATAAGATGGATTCCGATAAAGTACTCGGAAATGTTTATCATAAACAGCCGGGTAGAATCTGGATTAACTTTACGATTCCTAAATCAACGTTTTACAAATTCAATTGGTTCCCTGAAGATGGAGAAGAACTCTGCATGGCTGTTCTCAATTCAGAATCCTTGGTAAAGGAGAACGATTATATCCGTACCGCTCTTCCGGGTTGTACAAGTATTTATGGTGATATGATTTTTGAAGTCAGAAAGATTCAGGATGTTGGAAAAGTTCAGGTATTACAGAGATTATATTTTCTTAAACCAACAAGTAATGCTGACCTTCAGAAAGAATTATCTTTTTGATTTTTCTAATATTAAATATGGTGTTTTGGTGTGAACTACTTACTCTCTAAAGGGAGTAGGCTTCTTGTTTTCGCTTCATAGGCTCAATTTGCATAGCCAATCGACTAGCGATTGAAGATGTAGTGACTGATACCTCAGCGGAGGCTTGTTCCAAGCACTCAGCTCTTTTTGTTGAGCCAAACAATTTTACATTCTTTGCTGCATGAACATCTCTATCTTCTGAATAACCACAGCTACAGATATAAGTTCTGTCTGCTAAAGTGAGTGTATTCAAACAACTACAATTAGAGCAGAACTTTGTAGTTGGCATCCATTTAGATATTTTGAAGGCTTTGTCTTGTTTTTCCAGCAATTCGAGTTTCGTTTTAACTCTACCTAAACAAGACGATTGAACTTGTCTTCCAAAAGAAAATCCGCTTTTCTTTTCATTCTTTTTAGAACACTTTTTCTTCTTCCAATTTGAAATTTGTTCATCTTGAAAATAGATTACATCATTTTCTTTTGAAAGTTTTGCTACAATCTTGTTTGCAACATCTTTCTTTTGGTTTGAGATATGTTCATACTCCTTCTGAATCTGATTTCTTAATTTCCAATAACGCTTTGAACCTTGTTGTTTTCTATGCAATTGTTTCTGCAAAAACTTCAAGTATTCAGATTCTTGCTTATTGCAATTAAAGAACTCCCCATCAGAAGTTGTTATTGATGTCTTGATTCCAAAATCAAGACCAACTGATTTATTTTTTATTTCATTTTCTTTCTTAGAAACATAAACAGAAACTTTAAGATATATTCCACTCGCTTTTCTGATTATATCTGCATTTGCAATCTCATAATTAGGAATATTTATAAACTGTTCCAATCCATAAACTGTCAATTTCGGAAACATTGGAATTGATACCATTTTAGAAGACTTGATTTTCAACATTCCTGTCTTTAGAGGTATTCTGTTACACTCACTTCTAAATTTAAGTTTTCCGACTTTATTTCCATGAGATTTAGATTTTGAAAGATTTATAATATCTTGTTGAACATGAGAAATAATATTTTGATGAACGCCAGTTTGAATCGTTATTTCTCTTTCTACTTTATTTCCGTTTTTGTTAAAATTGATTACTTTTCTATGATTTTTGTATTCATAATGAAAAATGTCATTTGACGCTATGCAATCATTTATAATCCATTTTGCTTGTTTGAACATTTCATTGAACTTTTTATAATCTTCTTTAGATGTATGATGACAATTGACTTTCAACTCAAAAACTTTAATGGTTTGAGTTTTTCTGCGTTCACGAGTTTCTAGCAATGTTTGTTTTATCTGCTCATTCTTTGTCATCAACAAACCTCTTACTAAGATAATTAATATCTAGTAATACTCTTGACTTATAATATAAATAGTTATATTATGATTGTCAATAGGATGTTTCGGCAATTCATAAGCCACTCTAAAAGGTGGCATCTTTCTTGCCGATTTTGGTGTAACGGTAACACTCCGGAGACGTATCCTCCTTAAGGATTCCATTCGGCACTTCAGGTTCGAATCCTGAAAACACCTTTTCTGTGGTTCGTTGTTGTCACAGATTTGCTCCGGGAGAGCCGCAATGTTTTGCGGCTCTCCTTTTTTATATATCTGTTAGGAGAACAACATGAAAAAACTTATAGCTTTTATTCTTGCCTTTATTATTATGATGAGCCTATCTGGTTTACCATACCACAAGAAATGTAAGAAATGTATTGAAGAACGTAAAACAAACAAGACCTGCATGTGTGATATCGGAGTATCTTGGAGAGATTTTGGTACACCTATCATTCATAAAAATGGAAAGGCTTATGCCACTTATCGCTGCTGTTATGGTCATTCTTTCCTTGTATGTCTGAGTGATTAATTTTTATATATCTTTGTATGACTATGGAAATTGTTGAAAACGATTTTAATGTCGTTAAACCCAAAGATACACTTATGACGGTAACTGAAGTAACAGAAGATGTTTACGATTCTTCCCTTTCAGTTATAGCAGAAGAATTCAATTATTTAGAGGTAATATAATGAACACCGGACACGAAAGAAATCAGGAAACCTTGAATCAGATTTTTAATTCTCACAGACCTATTAAATCAGGTTATGCTCCTTATTATAATGATTCAACCATATCCGAAAAAGGCAAGAAAGCATACGAATGGTTATGTGATTTTGTAGGACAAAAATTGGAACTTGGTCATCATCCTTGGTATGGTCCTACTGTTTACCTTGATGTAAACAAGATGAATATTACTCCTGAAATGCTTGAAGAAATTAATAATAAAATGTGGGAGATGGATGGTAATAATTCTATTGCAGCTCAGAGTGGTGACTGGGGTTATGGTAATGTTTATGAAGTTACCTTTGACCAAAACCACAATGTTCAATCATCTCGCAAAGGTATTAAATCTGAATATAATTCAGATGATTCCAACGTAACAGAATTCTATGTGTCTTGTGGAGAGTATGGTCAAGGTGGAACTGTTACTGTTACGAAAGAGGAAGACGGTAAATGGCATGGTGATGATGGTAAAGTATTTATGGGTTATCTCACACCTGAAGAAGTTGTTGAATGGTATGATAAAGATTGTGGTTTAGCTTGGCTGGAACTAGGAGACTAAAATGATAAGACTTAATAATACACCGCAGGAAGGTTCTACTGTAAAGGTAAACCTTGGATTCAGAGATAGTGCCGGACAATATTATATCCCAACTAAAATTCAGTACACCTTACTTGCATTGAACAATGATAAGGAAAGCTGGTCCGTAGTTGATGATATTTATCAGAAATCACTTACACCTGCAAGTTCAGTGGTTCTTACAATTCCAAACGTAAAGACACTTGAAGGTACCACACTTCAACGTAAGGTTATGATTTATTGGTCAGCTTTTGTTGACAATGAGTATAATGATTTTGTTGATGAAATTATTTTTGATATAACACCAAAACCATATGTTCCAAATCCACCAAGTCCTCAGCCTGAACCAACCATCTATGTTGAGATTACAGACATTCAGCTTCAAATTGGAACTTTATCAGCAGTTCCTGTAAATCCGGTATTTTTGCTTAAAACAAATCTTCCTGTAAATATTGCACAGACTGTTGCTAGAGTCATTGACAACGAACAGAATGAAATACCTTGTACTATTTCTGTTTCTACTTCAGGTGCTAATCTTACCGTTGAACCTGATGCTTTGTTGAGTTATAACAAACTATATAAACTTGCAATAGTAGGTCTTAAATCAACAATTAATAATTATGAAATGAGAGAAAGATATGAATGTAATTTCGTAACACAGAGCGAAAATTCACCTCATATTCCTCTTATTCAGGAAATTAAAGAAGTATCAATTTCTGAAAATGGAACATCTATTATCGAACCTGATGAAGGATATGATGGTATAAAACAGACTATCGTAAGGACAGAAGTTCCTGAAAATCCAATACTTCTTTTTGCTTATCAGGGAACATCAATGTTTTATTTTACAAAAGAACTTACTATTACAGGAGTATATAAGATGTTTGTTCATTCACTTGAATCTTCACTTATAGATGTTACTGTAGAAGATGATAACATTAGTTTTGAATATAACGGTAATACCGAACACGTAATCAGAAATAATGGTATGGATATCATGAAATAAAATTATATATTTTATAACTATTTCCAACAGGTGTTGAAGACTTCCCTGAGTGTTGCCGCACATTGAAAGGGAAGTCTTTTTTTTATTTGTTAGAATTTATATATTTTAATATCTTTAATACAAATGGAGGTTGCCGTATGTTTAAATACGAACTTAATTACACCAACATGATTCATTTGTCAAAAGTTAGAGTTTCGGACTCTAAAAAAACTATTGTTTATTATTTTGACAATAAAATCGACAAACAGACATTCGCTAATCAGAGCGATTTTGATGATGCAGTTCAGGAACTCGAAGATGCTGGACTTTTGCTTATTGGAGAGACATACTTTAATGTAGACAGACTTTCTATTGCTGCACCTAATGGCAAAACAATTAGATTCAGTTTTATCGGTAATGTAAACATCACTCATGTTTATGAAGATGCTACAGAAGTTGATGATGTAGTTTCTATTATCGAACCTAACTTTATCTTTATCGATGGTAAATGGTATCAGGGTAAACAGATTCATGTTGCAATGGCAAATCCAGCAACACTTGAAATCGATTATGATTATCTTGGCATGGATGATTTCAAAGTTGTTTATGATGACCAAGCTGCATATGATGAAGCACTCGATAAACTTGCAGCAATTGCTGAAGGTGGTGGAGCAACTTCTAACAAAGTTAAAACTCCAAGATTCACTCCTGCAGCCGGTGGTGTAACATCGGGAACAACTGTTACAATCACATGTGCTACAAGTGGAGCAACAATTCATTATACAACAGATGGAACTGCTCCTACAGCAAGTTCTCCAACATATTCTACTCCAATTGCAATTACAGCTGATACAACTATCAAGGCAATTGCAGTTAAAGAAGGAATGGATGATTCAAGTGTTGGTACAGCAAATTATACAATTGTTCTTCCAAAGGTTGCAAATCCTGTATTTACTCCAAGTGCAGGTGAAGTAACAAGCGGAACTGAAGTAACAATTTCTTGTGCAACTTCTGGTGCAACTATTTACTACACAACAGATGGTTCTACACCAACTGAAGATTCGACAGAATATACAGCACCTATTACTGTTACAGCTGCCGTAACAATTAAGGCAATTGGTGTTGCAACTGATTATCAGGATTCTTCTGTTGTTACTGCCGCTTATACAATCGGTGTTCCAACAGCTGCAGCTCCAATATTTACTCCAGTCGCTGGAGAAGTAAGTAAGGGAACTACTGTTACTCTTGCAACAACAACTCCGGGTGGTGAAATCCATTACACAACAAATGGTTCAACACCAACAGCAAGTTCACCTGTTTATACTGACCCTATTGTTATCAATGCAGATACAACAATTAAGGCTCTTACAGTTGCAGAAGGATATAGAAACAGTTCTGTAGCAACTGCCGCTTATACCGTTCCCGCTGTAACATTATATCGATATGTTGGTGATTACAATATGGTTGATGATGGTGAGGGCGATGTTGACCCAAGATACAAACTCACAGCTGCTAATGCGGCAAGTATCATCACAGGTCTTTCTTGGCTCGAAGAAAACATCTATAACGATAATCCAAACGAAGAGGCTAAACTTCCTGCTAATACAAGGGCTTGGGGTTCAGCAGCTGATGAAAAGACGATTCGTTCTAATGCACAGGCTGAAGTAGGTTATCAGATTATGTATGCTTATCCTGCAAGTCTTGGTGAACTTATTAAGTGTACAAACAACGGATTTGATAACACAGGTAGTTACACTCATGTAACTCTCACTCTTGACGGTGAAGAATATCTTGTTTACTTCCTTACTAATGCAACAGGTATGGAAGGTCAGAATATGAGTTTGAGTTTCAACTAACAATTTTTGCCTACCTTGAAATATAGGTAGGCAAATTTTATTTTAATGGAGGATATAAATGGCTATTCCATTTAGTGATAACCTACAGTACCTTGGTACAGGTCCAGATTTTACTCGCCAAGAATATGCTACTTTTGCAGATATGAAAGCTGTAAAAAAGAGCCGTATGCCTGAGAAATACATTGGTTATTGTCTTGAAGACCGTAAATGGTATGAATATGATAAAAACAATGATACTGATGAAATTCTCGGAAAATGGCGTCTTTGGTCAGGGGGAAGTGATACACAGGTTACTCAGATGCCTACTCCGGTTGAAAGTCTTAAAGACAAGATTGTTCAGTATATCGGTGAGACAGATGAAAATTATCAGAAAGGTTGGTTTTATATTTGTGAACCTTCAGGAACTGAAATTGTTGCCGTTACCACACTCGCAAGACTTACAGAACTCATCAATGCTTCACAGGATACCGTGACTATTGTTCTTGCTGATGAATCAGAAGTTTCTGCAAAAACATATAAATATAATGACGTAGATTATTTTATCAATGAAAGTTCTATTTATTATGGAACTGAAGTTGATGGAAAGATTACATTGGCTTCTGCAACTGTTTTGGCAACTGATGAAGATGTAGTTGCTCAGAATATTACAGAAGAAGTTGTTACAGGTTGGCAGTGGACTAATCAGTCGGTTTCTCCTAGCGGTGGAGAACCTGCAAGTATTCCTGCTGCTGATATCGATGAGTTATTTAACTAGTCATAGGAGGAAGTAAAGATGGCTGAGAAAAAATATCTTGATTATGAAGGACTTCAGGAACTTGTACTGAAAATTAAAGAGTATGTAGGTGATGCCGGTAAAATTGAATTTAAGGGAACTGTAGCAGATGTTGCACATCTTCCTGCTCTCACTGACCAGAAAGTAGGTTGGATGTATACAATTCAGGCTGAAGGTGTTACAACTGCACAGTTTACAGACGGTGCGGGAAAGAAGATTGCAGCTAACTCCGAAGTTGCTGCTGTAAAACTTAATGGAACAACAGAAGTTCCTATCTACTCTGTAGATGGTGGAAGTTCTTATGTAACATATGACCTTGCAGCCTATACACCAACAGGAACAGTTGGAGCTGCAACAAAACTTTGTGATGGTTATGTTGCAACAGCATCTGATACAGACCTCGTTGAAGGTACTCTTTATGTAACAGATGATAACGGTACTTCATTCTACAGTGTATCTGCTCTTGCTGAAACATTTGCAGATTTCACAAAGGTTGCGGTTGAAGCCGGTGCAGCTTTTGATGCACTTACAGCACTCTTCACAGGAAGTTCATTTGTTGCTGTAAATACTTATACAGAAACAATCACTGGTGATGTAATGCTTTGGTGTCTCCTTGGACCAGTATTTGATGTTGCTGATAAACTTTCATTTACAATTACAACAATGCCTTCAAATCCACAGGAAGATGATGTTGTAATGTATCTTGGAGAAACAACATACACATATGATGAAGTAACACCTGTTGGAGGAGAAAATCCTTCTGAACTTGGTTGGTATGAATCAGACGGTGAAGGTGGTTATGTACTTTCTGTTGATACTGAAGTTGATTCAGGAAAAACATATTACACAAAGAATGAAGAATATGTTCAGGGTGTAGTTTATCAGTTCGATGGTACAGATTGGCAGGCATTAAATTCAGGCGATACAATGGTTGCTATCACAACTTCTGAGGTTGATGCACTGTTTGACTAACACAAAATATTTCTAAACTAAATAAAACCCTATCTACAAACAGATAGGGTTTTATTTTATATATTTTAATATTGAACATTCTAAATAAAGGAGAATATTTATGAGTAGGTATGTTGAAATTACAAAAGACCCATCAACAGGTCAGTATAATGTTAATCCTGATTATATTCCTACAGCAGGAAGTAAAACACTCTATCCTTGGCGTAAAGGTACTGATAATAACTTTTATTATTTTTATTTTGATGTAGCCCCTGAGGATGAAACTGGAATAGCGGGTGTCACTTATTATCAGGCAAGTGCTGTTATAGGCAAAGCAACTACACAAAGCAACGTCAATTCTTATACCAGAACTAGTGATAGCGAGTTTACAGTTTCCTTCATGTCTGGTCCTGTAGCAATTCCACCTGTAACTTATACTAGAGCCACTGATAAAGCTGATATTGTAATTGATTAGGAGAAATATTTATGAGTAGATATGTTGAAATTACAAAAGATGAATTGACAGGAAAATATAATGTAAATCCTGATTACACACCACCTGTTGCACACAAAGCAACTATTAAGACATCAATTTCTGGAAGTTCAGGACAAGTTTTGACCGAAGAAACTTTAAGTGGTCTTGCAGAAGATTCAGAATTCTCATTCCGTACATTTATTAAATCAGATGGAACAATCGATTGGGGAATCGGTACAGGAGCGACTGGTATCTTTGAAGGTCTTACAAAAGATAAAGTAACTGTTTGCGGACTTATTTCTGAATTCAGAGGAAGTGGAATAATTTCTGAGAATGGTGGATACGGTCTCAGTGATGACCTCTCTCAGATTTTACTCGATACATCGGGAATATACAATATTCAGTATACAAGAATTATCGTACGGATTGGTCAGGATTCAAAAGAATTCAACTGCGGTCTTGCTATGAATCCGTTACAGGCAGATGATTAATCGATAAATATTTTAGATAGGAGAAACTCTTATGCCAGAAAAGAAATTTTTGGATGAAGTGGGTTTAGCCGAAGTTGCAACCCATGTTAATAGCCGTCTTAAAACAGTAACAACAATGCCTTCAACGGCAAATAACGGAGCTGTAAGACTGTACGTTGGAACTGATACCGCTAATTATAAAAAAGGTAAAATTTATCAAGCGGAAAATACTCAGTATTATGCTTGGAAATATACTTATGAGGAGGATGATTATTATTCATATACTCTTTCTGAAACTCCGCAAGTAGGTGATACAATTTATTGTTATGCTCTTCCCGGAGAACCGAATTGTCAAACACTTACAATTACAGAAGTAAATTCAAATACTGTTGTAGCCGATGAAAATACTTGGACACGTGATGCTTCAAGTGATGTATTAATTACAAATTGGAAGAACATTTCTTCTGAGATTCCAATTTATTCTTATAACAGTAGGAACTGGACAAATCTCAAAGATGCCGTTACTTCTCACACAGATTTGACTTATGTCATTGCTTATGATGATATGTATGGTATTGCATATTATTTCTGTCATTATCTTGAAACTCCAAAGAACATTCGAAGAAATTATGAATGGTCTGCAACTCGTGGTACAACTCTGTATTATTATCTTCGTTGGAATAGTAGTGAGGAAATTACTGAGACTGTTATTGATTTGAGAAATCCTCAAGTACAGAGTAATATGTTCTACGACAAAGAATCTTCCGTTAATGTCGGTGAAGGTAGTTATCGTCTTGGTGCTGTTAAGCATGGCGTCAGAATGTATTATAATGACAACTATTATTTCAATAATCCTACTCCCGATGTAGACGATGTTGTTTATAGTTATGGTGACGGTAAACTTACAGAAAATGGAAAAGTAACTGATGTAGAAAACGAAGTTGCAACTATAACACTCAATTCAGGAGATACAGAAACTGTACCTTATTCTAGTATCACTGAAACTGTTGTCAGTATTTATGAACCTTCTCTTCGATTCGCAGAAGATATTTATGAAATTTTCTCTGGTGAAAATGAGAACTGTTTGGTTTTGTACCTTGGTGAAAGTAATGGTATTTATGTTAAAAATCATGTTTACCTTGTTAAAAATACTTATCAAGAAATAGCGGAAGATGTTTCTCCACAGTTTACAGAGATGCCTGCATATCCTCAGTTGAGTATCTACACAGGTGTTTATCAGTATGTTGGTGAAACTACTTCAAAATTCACTAAAGGTTCTTTCTACAAGATAAATCCTGAACCTGTGGGAAAAGAATGGTATGCTTGGGATGGCAATGACAGTTATAACTGGTATACACGTTCTGAAACCCCTGAAGTAGGTGACATCGCTTACTATGATACAACTTCTAATCCATCAGAAATTACTGCTGTAAATCTTCCAAACAGTATTACAATCAGTGTTGACGGTCAATCTCTAGTTTGTACTAGAGCCTCAAGTTCTGATAGAGGTAATAGTTACGAATGGGAAGAAGTAGGAATGGTCGATTCGGAAGCCCGTGAAATTGCCGCAGGTGCCATGGCTCTTGCTGAACAGGCTATGGGTAGTGCTCCTGAATCTATCAGTTCAGAAACAATTGCAGAGTTGTTTGATTAAAACATTTAGCATATTTCAGTAATCTAAGGAGGAAACAAATATGCCAGAAAATAAAAGATTTTTGGATGAGACCGGACTTGCTCAGGTCGCAGAAGTAGTTAACAGTAAGGCAAGAATCTTCTATGGTACTCAAGCTGAATGGGATGAACTTACCGCAGATGAGAAGAAGGTTTATGATTATGCTGCCTTTGGGGATGGTGGCGGTTCCATTACCGCTACAACCGTGTCCTATGATAATACTGAATCTGGACTTGCAGCTAGCAATGTTCAGGATGCAATTGACGAGGTGAATGGAAAAGTAGATGAATACGATTTTACTCCAGAGGTTAAATTTATAGCCCATAGAGGATTTTGTTCAAAATATACAGAAAACTCTTTTGAATCACTTCATGGAGCTGCAGCTAGAAATTATTGGGGTAGCGAATTTGATGTATGGGAAACCTCCGATGGTGAATATGTAGTGATGCATGATTCTACACTAGATAGAATGACTGATATGACTGGTGAAATTAGTAGCCATACATTAGCTGAAATAAAAACTGCTACATTAAATGGTTCTAGATTTAAAGTTCCAACACTTAAGAACTACTTAATTGCAGCTAAATATTGGGGAATTAATCCTGTTATTGAACTTAAAGTTTTAACTGATGCGTCTAAGTTTGTTAACATTCTTAAAGAACTAAACTTAATCGATTCAGCTGTGGTAATGAGTTTCTCCCTAGATATATTGGATAGAGTTCATGCCATTGAACCTTCACTTAAAATGTCATATGTAGTGGACTCATTGTCTCAGTCAACAATAGACACAGTATTATCTCATTTTGGTTCAGGGGCTAGCGTTGATGTTGAAGCAACTGTAGTTACCAAGGCTCTATGCGAGTACGCTAATAGTAAGTCTATAAAACTTATCGCATGGACTATTAATGATAAGGTTACATATGAGAATTACCTCAAATGGGGTATTAACATGATAGAATCTGAATCATTGATTCCATTAGGACCTAGAAGTACTGATACAGAATTCGCTATATATCCATTAACTGTAGAACATGAGGATGACACTATTTCAGCTAGTGCTGATAATATGATAATTGGGTCACATATGGTTAGTGGTGAGGCTTGGTTAGTTCTAGACCAACAACCTTGGCGTGACAATATTCTTAACCGTATCAGAAGTAATCGTCTGTATGAGATTCCAATGGGAACCACTAACGTAATAGTCAATGACCTTGATACTACAGTATATAAGTGGAATCTTATGACTTTAGATGCTGACGGAGTGTTTAATACAGACTATCCTTGGTGTACTACTAGTAGTCATTACATTGAGCCTACTTCAAAGTATGGATATCTTTACTTTGCTAGAATTGACTTAGAGGATTTAACAGATTCTGACCTTGAAAATATATATGCAGCATCTGTAACACTTGTTAAAAATCCTGAACATACAGAGGAACTTTGGACAGGTGAACGTGATTCAAGTGGTAGAAAGATATACCAAAAGACTATTGTATATACTACATCTGAAACGGCACCTGCCGGTGACACTATATGGATTCCTACTGGTGTTAACAACATTAGAGAATTCTTTGACGTTAAGGTAAGAGACAATCAAAACTATATACTTCCATATTTAATGTCTTCATCATCATATGATGCCATAACTGGAATTGGAAGGCTCGATGCACCCGGTAGTAGAATAGGCATAACACTATATAATGACTCATGGGGAGCCAGAACTTGGTATGCAACTATTAAGTATACAAAGAATGACTAGGTAGTAATTAGAGAAATTGAAGAAACTACACCCTCTGAGCAATCTTTGGGTGGATTTTCTCAAATCTATTTTAGTAATTTTAAGGAGGAATAGAAAATGGCTATAAGTAAAGTTGATAAAGAAACAGGTAACCTTTCACCAGTTGCAGGTACTTATGTACCAAATGCAAGTGGGGTTGCTTATGATAATACTGAAAGTGGATTAGAATCTACAAATGTTCAGGGTGCTATTGATGAATGTCAGCCTAAAATAAAACAGTATGCCTCTACAACAGATGCTCAGACTGCTTTTGAAAACGGTGACTTACTTCCTGAAGAGTTATTCTCCACAATAGATACTTCACCAGTGTCTCCATTGGATGTAACAGGTGTAGTTTCAAAAGGTAATAACAATGCCGTAACTTCTAACGGTGTTTTCAATGCTTTCAGAGATATTAAATGGATTGATAATCTTTCTAATGTTGATATTCTTGATGAAGCCGTTTCAAAAATATCAGATACAGATAACAATCTTTTCGCAACATTTATTGTTACTTCTCCTTCAGCAAATGCTCCAAACGATACTTCTACTAAGTTTGGAATTATGGCTTGGGGTATTGAAAACAATCTGAATTTCTGTAAGGTACTCGCAATTGATTTCGATACAAACATGCTTTACTCAAATACTTTGAACACAACTTGGAGTGGTTGGGAAGCTGTTGGAAAAGATTACGATTCTGCTATTGCAGGTATAGAAGATGAAATTACTGCCGCAAATACAGCAGTTACAAACTTCAAAAAAGAATATGCTCTGCATGTTTCAGATAATTATTCTTATCCTCATTTTATACCTACACCTTTCCGTCATGGTATAAATGAGAAAGTGTATTTGTTTGGTGATTCTATCACAGTCGGTTCTGTAACAGATGAAGGAACATCTTATATGAGTACACCTTCTCCTTGGGGAGTTTGTTTCAGTGCTTATCTTACAGGTGATATGTCACATTACAGTATGAAAGCATTTGGTGGTAAACCATTTCATCAGACAAGTGCAGGTGACGGTTCTATTACATCTGACATTCTCACAACAGACCTCACAGATTATAAGACAATTGTAATTCAAGGTGGTGCGAATGATAGTGTAACCGCAGCTGAATTGGAAGTTGATATGGATAAAGTTGCTAACTATATCAATACTAATTACAGTGGAAAGAATGTAATTTTCTGTGGAACTGTTTATTGTTTTACCGCCTCTCAGGAAGCAAGAATGCAGACATACAGAAAATCTTTCAGAGACAAAGCAATTCATTATCATGGTACAAATAATAACAATTATTATTTTATCAATAATGAAATGCTGTTAAATCATACAGACCAGTACGAAGGTCTTTGGGTTGATATTGTTCATCCTTCTATGCCAGGTTCAATTGTTTTAGGAACAAACTTCTACAAGGTATTAACGGGTAACGAATGTGATGGAATTGCAGGTTGTATCACTTGGAGTGGAAAGTATATGACAAAGAATAAATGGCCTATCTTGCGATATTCTGATAATATTTCTCTGTTATCTGCCGGAAGTCATACTTGTAAACTTGCAAAATCATTTGTAAATATTTTCCACACAGATGTCACAACTCAGTTTGGAATCGGTAATGTAGGAAGTTCTGGTTCTATATCAGAAACTTCAAAAAGTACGTTATATGGAAACGTGTTCAACGGTAATCTTAATCTTGAGAATGCAAGTGGACAATCTTGTGAAATGGATTTCTGTGTAACACCAACTGACCCTGAATTACAAGTTACACCTACTTGGAGTTAATGTTTGAAGGAGAAATGATATGATAGGAAAATTTAACAATCAAGGAACAATCGTACCCCTGTCAGGTGATGTTGATTATCAGACAGTATTAAATGCTTTGATGCCTGTAGGATATACTTATGTTCAGTATCCACAGACAGACTCACCCGAAGTTCTCTGGCCTGGATTTACTTGGCAGGAACAGAATTACGATGGTGCATTCTTCCGTTCATCAGGTACAGGTGCAAACGGTTATGCAACTTGTACAGATACTTTGTCTAATTGTTTACAGGGTTCTCAGAACGCTTATCACTCTCATACTATCTGTGACCATAGCCACTCTGCTACTACAAACTCGACTGGTGGCGGTTGTATTTGGAATCATATGTCTGGTTTCGGTACAATGTCAGCAATGAACGGTAATGGTTGTTTTGAGGCTTTTGATGAGGGCGATGCTTATGGTTCAGGTGATTATAATTATACATTTGCTAGACGTATACATTTGAAAGACCACTCACATACAGTAACGGGTGGTGGCATGTGTGCATCAGCAGGTACTTCTTATGATGGTTCCTCTACAAATACTGAAGCAAGACCAAAGAACTACACCATCAAAGTTTGGAAACGTATTGCATAATATCAAAAATATTATTTCTAATATTATTAAGACTGAGAACGAAAATTCTCAGTCTTTTATTTTGTGGAGGAAGGTTATATCCTTGATTTGAAATATGAAGAAATATTTTGTACAGTTGAAAGGTGGTTTAGGATTAAACGTGTCTTTTGCCCGTGTTGCTACAATTTTGATGAAAAGAGGTTGTGATATAACTGTTCTTACTCCTTATTGGGATTTATTTGCAAGTACACCAATACCGTATTATAAACCTGATGAAATTCGTGATTTTATATTTGATGCTAAATATCAGAATGCCGAGATTATTACAACAAGAATTTATGACATGTCTTGTTTTATTTACAAGGAAATAAACTATAAGGACGCCTGGCTTAAACTGTTAGGTCTTGATAAAACAGAGACTATTACTGATGAGGAATACAATAAACTTGAATTGTCTCCCGAATCAGCATTTCCTAGATTGAAACAAGACCTTGAAGATTCTTTGAATAGAATCAAAGATGCTCATTATGATGATTTTATACTCGTTCAATTCTGTGGTGGTCAACCTGCTGTAGATACACCACCTGACGGAGATTGGAATAAGAAAGAATACGATTGTAGAAATGAACCTTTGAAAAGATACTATCCTACTGAAAAGGCTCAGCAATTTGTAAATCTTTATAAAGCAGCTCATCCTCATACTGCTGTTGTTCAATATTGTTTACCAAATGAACCTATTTTATCAGGTGTAATTCATCTTAGATTCCCTTATCTTGTATATTACAGTTTATCTTTTTACGCAAAACAGGCTGTAGTTATCGATAGTTCTCTACAACATCTTGTTTCAGGAAATTGTCCGGTAACTGTTATTTGGGGTCATACACTTCCTAATTCTTTCGGATATTCTTGCAATAATAACATTGTTCAGGAATGCCGCAGAGATGATATTCTCTATTTCACAGAATTAGGTGCATCCTCAGCTCATATCAATTATATTTCTCCTGAGGAATTGCTGAAACAGGTTGATGAGCAATACAATAATTATATCATCTAATTCATAACACTTTAACCTACTCCGTAATTGGAGTAGGGTTTTATTTTTTTATTCAAACACAAGCCAGATTAAAATAACGTTAAAACAAAGGTGTTTTAGGTTGGTAGTGTTATTATACCATCTAGCCTATTTCGATGCGTCAGAATCAATCCTAGGCGTGTTTTAACCCATTATCTTTTAGGATATTCATATTCACCAAGTCTTGCCCAATACTTACGAGCATATTCCACTTGTATTTTAGTAATTTCACAGATATGTGTGGTTCTTGTAAAATCTCCATGTTCAGCATAACAACCGCCGATACAGTAAGCACAAGCAGGTTCATATTCACAACCGATGCATTTAGGGTCTTTTGTACAATTAGCACGGATTGAACCATCACGAACTTTCTTAAAGTTTTCCGAATGATTGAATCCGTGTTCTACATCACCTACACACATCACTCCGGCGGATTGTTGAGTATGTGGTAACCAACGGAAACAAGGATAGATTTTTCCATCAATTGCAAGTGCTGGCATACAACCTGAACCACAACGACCACTGTGGTTAAAGTCATGTTCTTCATCTTCTTTTTTATTACACAAATATCTTTCTTTATCAATCATTGACCAATAAAGGTCATCTCGATGTTCATAAACATAATCTATACAAAGCTGCATCTGTTCACGTAAAATCTTGTAATCCTCTTCTGTACAACCCGTATCTTCCATAATAAAATTTTGATTGATAAATTTTATACCTAAAGTTTCGTGCATAAATACAAGCGATTCATACAGATAAGGTATTGTGTCTTTAGAACAAGTTGCTTTTGTAACAAGACTTTCTTTAGGAAAGTGTTTTCTATACCAATCCCAATTCTTTAAGATTATATTCATAGAACCAACTTCTTCACCGTTAGGTCCATGATAAGCCATAATCCTGTTTTTATCATGAATTGTTGGACAACCATCAATAGAAATTCCTAAAGAAATGTTTCTTTCCCATTTTTCAAGAAACTTCCTAACTTTAGGTTCTCCTAGTAATGTACCGTTTGAAGAAATGGAACATCGCCAAGAATTTCTCCAACATTCTGCACGTTTTGTTTTTGTAGTGTTCAATTTGAATGCAAGATATGTAAGGGTCTTATCACAAATATCTACATTCATTAATGCATCACCACCAATAAAATCTATAACAAGACCTTTGTTTACAAAGTTATATTGTTCACCATCTTTCAATGACAAATAATTATCATCTAAAAGAATCAAATCGATAAATTTCTTACATTTATCAAAATTAATACTTTTTGCACATTTATTAATTTCATAACAATATTTACATCTCATATTACAATCTTCAGTAGTATTAATTGTAATATTGAGACCTTCGAAATCTTCGAAACTACTTATCAACTTATCGCTCCTATTCTAGCCATACTACTACATCCTGAACCACAAGAAAGACTACAAGCATTTTGGCAAGTTGTATTACAATCTGTCTTGCAGCCACCTTTACATCCTGTAGAACATTTGGTACTACATCCATTAGTACAATTTCCACCACAATTATTAGCACATCCTATGTTGGTACAGTTTCCACCACATCCCCATACACATTCAGCTTTACAAGGAGCACTTCCACCACAACTGCCAAAAGAACTATGACCACTGCAACCATTGGTGCGGCAATCTTTATTACAAGAACTACAACAACCTGCTTGATGACAAGATGTTAAACAGTCTCCTGTACATCCAGTATAACATGAATCCTTGCAATTACCTATACACGCACCACTACAACCACTAATACAATTACCGATACAACTTTGGCAAGTATGATTATACTTTACATCATCACGAAATTGTTCCATTCCAAGATAAAATCTTTCAAGAATCTTAGTTCCTCTTTGAGGTATCTCACTGTCTAGTACCGGTTTTGTGCTATATTTTATAATACTTTGATAACCTATAATATTATCATCAGCATGACTTGATAATATTATGTCAGAACGTTTAAATTCCGCAGTTCGTTCAGCGTCACTTTTGCCACGCCTTTTTAATTCTGTAACTATTTCATCAAGCAGATTTTTATAATCAGCTGCTATAATTTTTCTAGCCATAATATCACCTTTAATTAGTCATCGGGATGTACATAAACTTCACAAGTATCACCATCAAATTCTTCAATCCAAACGTCTTTATTTTTATCGATGTTCAATCTGTTTCTCAAATCTCTAAAGAAAATGAATTTAAGAAATTCAGCATCACATCTTCCCTCGAATGCAGCTCTGAAATATTCGTAGACCTGACCTTCAGTAAAATTCATGCCATTTATTGTATCTGTTTTTAAATACTGCAAACTGACACTTTCTTTTGTAGCAATAAGGGCATAATCGTCTTTTTCATTTTTAGTTAATTCGCCAACTTTAATTAATTCTTTTCCGCAATCAGCACATTTCATAGTAATTTACTCCTTTATATTTTAATTCCATACGGCATCATAAATACCATTATGTTTCCAGCCGTTATGAAAAATAAATTGCATACTTGTTCCATTAGCCATAGAGAACTGAGTTGTATGAGATGAATCGGTATAATAAGTTACTGTCATATCACAGAATGCAAAGATTTCAACCTTTACACCATCATCATTATCAGTATAAGCCAATGTGATATTTTTTCCAGATGCTCCATCAACGATAATTCTAGCATCAATTCTCGTGGATAATTCCTGACTTTCAGAGATGTTTATTTTATTAAGATATTTTGTAACTTCACCAAAAAGATTTATTTCTGTAAGTTGATTCATACACAAACCTCTACAAAGTAAACGTACGGTTAAAGTTTAATATATGAAAATTTTCGCAAATATTTATATATTATTAATATGAGACGTATGTAATCATTGTTTAATTTAACCGTACGTTCAGAATGGAGAATATCGTGCCAATTATCAAAGAAGTGAATTTATTTGGAGATTCTTACAATGTTTTTGATACAGTATATCCTGTTGGATTTGTTTATACACAATATCCCGGTCAGAAAAATCCTAATGAGATGTGGGGCGAATATTCTGAATGGGAAAAATTGGATTATGGGGGTGCGTTCTTCCGTTCTGCTGGTGGTAACGCTGATGTATTTGAGAAAACTCTTGAAATAGATACAATCACAGGTGCAACAATTAAGTTTACTGAAGACCACGGACTTGCAGCTGAATCAATTGTTTATGATTATGAACATAACGAAAGCCGTATAGTAAGTAGAGTTACTGATTCAAAAACTATTATTCTTAAAAATGCTTTCAGTTCTATAGATATAACGAACGTTTATATTACACAATTACAAGGTACTGCTAAAAACGGATTTTGGCTTAACAGTAATTCTAGCGGAACAGGTACGGCTAATAAAACCACTGATAACGGTGGTCACGACCATAGTTATACAGCTAGTAATGACAATAATAATAGTCATATGGGTGGTCATGGCGGTAGTAATAACAGTGGTACTCATGGTGCTACGACAGGGTGGGTCGGAAGTCATGCACACAATATTTATTTTGGCTCATCTGATAAAGAAACAAGAAGTAATAATTATTCTTATGTTTTGTGGAAAAGAACTAATTAACACGTTTCCATAACTGATACGTATAATTTACACCTCTAGTTTCATTATCATTTGAACCGAGATAAATTGAATGATTATGCTCAAGGTCTACATCATTAGTACGGTTTCTACTTGTATTCATTGTAACAACTGAGACGTCAGTAGTCCAATCGACAATAAATGAGTTAGTTCCCTCATCACCTTGACCACCTGAACCACCAACAATTAAACTATGTCTGTGAGTTTTGTGAGCAGACATTCCTGTTGAAGTATTATCCACGCCACTCATATCAGATTTACTATTGAGTTTCAATCCGTTTTTAGCAGTACCTTGTAATTGTGTAATATAAACGTTCGTTCAAACTTTACAATATTTTATTCTGTGTTATAATTCCAATTAGTTGAAAAATTCTCAACTAAGGAGCAAATTATGAATTATGGATATGTCCGTGTATCAACCGACAAACAAACCTGTCAGAATCAAATCCTAGCAATCAAAACCTATTGTACCACTCATAACATTACAAGAGTACAGTTCATCTCAGAAAATATCAGCGGTACAAAATCTCCAATCAAACGTAAACTTGGTAATCTTCTCAATTCCGTTTCTTCGGGAGATACAATAATAATTACAGAATTATCACGTTTAGGTCGTTCCCTTATGATGATACTTGATACACTTCAATTTCTTCTTGATAAAGGTGTCAGAGTTATTGCAATCAAGGAAGGTTATGAACTTGGTGATAATATCCAGTCTAAAGTTCTTGCTTTTGCTTTTGGTCTGTCAGCCGAACTTGAAAGAACCTTGATATCAGAAAGGACAAGAACAGGATTGGAACGTGCGAGGTCAGAAGGTAAACAGATTGGCAGAAGGAAAGGACAGAAACCGAAGAAATATAAATTGAGTGGAAAAGAAAGTTATATTATGTGGGAAAGACATAAAGGGAAATCCAAGAGGTCATTGGCTATTGAACTTGGGGTAACTTGGACAACGCTGAATAACTTTATGAAATGAAAAACATGTTATAATTTTTGAACTACGCACTCACTAGATGAGTGCGATTCCTGTTTCATAGGGTACCGATACTTCTATGTCTTTTAATATTTCCATGTGAAATCCTCGTTTAATAATATATAAATATCTTTGATAAATATCTAATATTAAATATGGAATATTTAATTTATAATTTTACAGGACTCACTTGTTGTGATGGAACAACAAAAGCAATCGATTTATACAGTGTAATTAAGAATTCTAGTGATTTATTCTTAGATGGACACTCAACACCTATAGACCCACAATATGAAACACCTTGGTATGCAATAAACACATTAAAACTTTATGAAGATAACAAATTCTGTCTAAATGCAGATTATTACGAAATGGAATCTATACAGAAATCTATTGAAAAAGGATTAATTATTATTCCGTTTAGTCGTACATTTTTTATTATGGATTTAATTCCGTATTACGAACAGGGTCTTAAAATTGTATTCATGAAAATAAAAGATTATAAACAGTTCAAAAAAGATTATGAAAACAGTATTATAACTGTTGAAGATAAAAGTAACCGGGAATTATTTTAAATTAAACTTTTTTTGGAGAATAAAATGACTGATTTTGCAGAACTTAATAAATTGTTTTTGAAACGAAACAATATTTATAGAGAATATTTACTTCAGCTTTTAGGAACAGGTAACAAAGAATCTTTTGAGTATACTTGCGAGAAATTATTTGATGATGTAAAAGATGACCTTGCGACTTGGGATGAAACCTTAAGAAACAATAATTTTCAAGTTCCGGCTATTGTTGAAAAGACTTGGGATAATCTTTATAAAAACATGTGTAACGTGATAAACGTTTCAGCAAACATAAAAACTCTTAAAGGATTTTAAAATGATTACTCAGAAACTAAACGATAAACTTCAAACCTTTGCTCATGATGGACACGCTCAGGTCAAAGTTGAAGTTAAGATTGGAAATCAAATGTTTGATATCAAAGATGTAGTTATTGAAGATGGGAATGTTGTTATAGTCACAGAAAAAGTTATATAAATCTTATATGGAAAATGCAATAAAAAATTCCACAGTTGAATCTACTCTTGCAAAATATCTTGAATTTCGTATTTTTGAATTGTTCAAGAACAGACTCATTGAGACTATTCAACCGCATTGTAGGGAAGGAAGTAAGGAAGATATCTACAAACATTTGTTTCTCTGTCCTGCTCAGTTGAGTAAAAAAAGAAACTTTCAACTTCATGGAGTACTCTCTCCATTCGTTTGTCTTTGGAGAACATCATCGTTAAACTGGAATACTAACGATGGACTATATGCTCGCTCAGTTCTCCCAAGGACATATCGCTATACTGATAAACAAGGTCAACCAAAAGCAGAAGAAGGATTTCAATACGACCTCACTTTTGATATGGAGTTGTTTAGTAGTTCTTATTATCGAACATTCAGAGATAGGGTCAATCAAGACCTTCTCGATATGGATAGATTACGTTATTTTGATATCGATGTAAAAGAACTTCTCACAAACTGTGCAAAACTTACAACAAGAGCAGAAGTTATGCAAACCGGAATAAAACAGAGTGATGTAGTAGGCGATAATAATGAAAACAGAAGTTTTGATTTGAATGCAAGTTATAGAATAGATATCACAGTTCCTTATTGCCGAACATATGATTACATTGAAAGAATTGAAATTTACTTAAATGATAATCTAATATATGAACATCCATCGGAGGATGTTCCGGGAAAACCAGAACAGAATCCGTAAATGAATAGGAGGAAGCTTTATGAATAAAGTCTTCGGAATTATCGGTTCGCTGCTTTTTGTAGCAGCTGTAGTTGTCGGATATTTCTGCAAATTTGAAAGTGCAGATATTATTGCCGTAGCCCTTTCTGCATTTGCACTTGCATCTACTGTAGTTGCAATCGTAAAGAAATACAAGAAAGATGGTGAAAAATTTAATTGGAAGTTTATTGTGGTTATTGCAGCATCTATTGTAGGTGCAGTTCTTGTGGCTATCGGTGGACTTTCAGATTCTATTTTCACTACACTCGCGGGTGCAGTAATCGGTATTCTTACAGTTATTTTCGGTGTATTTGCTGCAAAGAAAGCATAATAAATTTTAACCGGAATTAAATTTAACCACCCTGCACAAGGGTGGTTTTATTTTATCTGCGAACTTTTTTGCTTAAAGGTTCTTTCACAAAATCATCTTTAACTTCTTTTTTATAAACAATCAAAGTCACATTTGCTGTCTTATTTGTAGGTGCGTGTTGTAAAGAGATTTCTTCGTTAGGATAAATAATCTTATATTCACCATCAATTAAATAAGTACCTTCACTTCTTGAATTATTCTTAAGAATGTATTTTGTAACCTTCATGATTAAACTCCTTAAATTAATTATATATAATTATATAAATTAAAATTTCATTTGTGAGGAATCGTTATGGGTCAGACCAATATAGGAACACAAAACCTAACGTTTAAATATTCAACACCACTCCAAGCGGATTATCTTAACACTATGCTTGCAGGATTTTCAGGTACAGGATTATTTGTCAGACCGATGATTACAGCGGTCGGAGCTGCATCTGAAAATGGTCAGACTTTTACAGTGCATCCGTTTTCAGTATTAATTGAACCGAGTGATAAGATATTAGCTGAAAAGAATATTGATGAAAATGGAAAAGTTTTTACACAGAAAGTTGTAAAGATTTCTATAACAGAAAATGTAGATTTGACCGTAACTCCTACTAGTTGTGCAATAGGTCTTGAATATTCTTTTAGTAACAATATGGTTCCTCAGGCTCAATGGTATGCAGATATCAAAGTTCTTGATAAACAGGATTTTGATGATGGTTGGAAAGGAATTGTAGTTGCCACAGTACAACATCATGTTGTAGGAACATCACATTATTTTTCCGTAACAACAGCCGGTGCAGATATTTCTGATGCTCTTTTAATACAAGAAGGTTGGGACCCTAACTGTTGGTTATCAGTTGCAAGACCAAACAGATGTGTTTCTGGTGGTGTAATACGTATTAACAGATTGGAATTAAGATGTCACAATGATACTTATAAAGGTTATATGACTGGTAGAGGTGGTATTAAAGAATTCAATGCCGCTAATACTATATACGATTTTAAGAAAAGCGAAGAAGATTCAAACCCTGATGGTATACGAGGATTTATGCCTGCTAAATGGAATGCGTTTAGTCTTAGAGCAGGATTGAAAATTGATGGTAGTGATACAGGATTGATGCCTAAAACTTGGAATGATTTGAATCCACCGATGGATTGTAATGACACATTACCTATAAGTCATCAGTCAGGTGGGGTCTTTGCTCTTGTAAATGCAGAAAATACAATGGAACACATAGCATCAACATCTTTCGTAAACAAACTTAAGATATATCCTGTGAAACAAGAAGTTTACAATATTTATTATGACAGTAATACTTTGTATATCAAATAGTTATATATTTTATAACTAACGAAATAGGAGAATGATATGGATACAGCGTCTGGAGTATATCTCCATATTACCGATTCGTCGTTTATTACTGGTGGTGCATCAAACTTGATGACAGTAATTCCGATGACTACAGTTAAAGGTAAGATTGGAATCAACGATGTTTCAGCCACAACATATAAAGATGTTCTTGGCTATGACATGAAATACAATTCAAATTATTATGGATTGGAAAAGATTCTTCAAAAGGTTTCTCATGCATATGTGTGGCGTCTTAATCAGAACGCTAAACTTGCAAATGCTTTCTTTGCAACAACAACTTCTGATAAAGAATATAATCCTGATGCAAATTCTTTTGAAGATATTATTAAAACAGACCCGGCACCAGTCCTTGCGGTTGCTCATAAGGATGTAGGTGATTGGGAAACAGCTGCAATTAAATTTAAGCCTACAGAGGATGTAGATGTTATTGTAAATAATAATGCTACACCTGCTATTCCTCAAACAATCGAATTTGCAGATATCAATACAAACGAAATCCGAGAGCTTTATGAAAACGAAGTTCTTGGAAGTTGTATTTTCTACAACAGTTCTGATAACTCAATTGTCGGAATTATTAAAAAGAACTATGAAGATGAATGGAAAGTTTATCGTGTAGTTGATGGTGAAATTGTAGACGATGTTATTGAAACAGTAACCACACGAACAAATGTCTGGTCTGATGGTACAAACTTCTACAATGGAAACGTAGAAGTAATTTCTGAACCAAGCGGTGAAGCAACAGTTCCGGTATCAATCGGAATCGTAAGAACTACTGGTGGACACTTCTATCAAAAAGTAGATACAAACTGGTATGAAGTAATCAAATTTACTCTTGATAGTATTCTGCTCAGTGATACTGTAGTAACTGATACAGATATTATTACTGCTCTTGAAGCAGCAACAGATATTACAATTTCATACATTCAGTACACTGAAACTACAACAGAAGTTAAAGAAATCCGTAGTGTTGGTTCAGCTGAATTTGATGAAAATAAACTCACTATCACTCTTGTAAAGAATATGTCGAGTGATTCATATTGGTCAGTTCATACTCTTCCAAGTTCAATTAAGAATTGGACTATGGTTTATGCAAGTTATGATGGCAGAAACTATAACATTAAATCGGAAGTAGAATTTAGTTTCGATGTTGAAAGTGAAGTTTACATTGATAATGTTGATTTTGGGGATATTCAGATTTATGCTGAACAATCTTTCCCTTCAACATGGGAAGCAATTCGTGACTACATAACTCTCGAAGGTGGTAGTAACGGAGATAAAGTTATTAATTCGATTGATATTGATGTTAATGCTATCGAAGATGCTCCAACTACTCCAAACATTATGCTTATGAATGGTCTCACAGATTATCGTGTAGTAAACAGACTTGCAAATAAATGTATTTCTAAGAAGATTCACTTGTTTGCAGATGCACCAGCATATAATTCTTATGTTGATACTTATGCGTGGTCTAAGAAGATTATTCAGAATGAGTACGTTGCAATTGGTACAAGACCAGACCAAGAAGTAGATGCAGATGGAAAGACATTCTATATTTATCCTTCAGTAAATTACGCAGGTATTTTTGCTAATATGCTGAGTAATTATGGTTCTCTTTGTTATCCACCTGCCGGTTCAACTTATGGTGTAATCGAGGCAAGTGACCTTCTCAAATGTGATTATGCAAACTTTGCAAATGAAATGAAAACATATCGTATGAACTGGCAATTGTCAGATAACAACGGTACTGTAATGTGGGAACAAAGAACAACATATGCAAAGAATACTGATTTGAGTTACATTGCTCCGGTATTTATTGTAGATGATTTGTCAGACCAGTTAGTTTCTTACGAAAGGATGTTCAATTTCCGTTACATGAGTAGAACAGACCTTCTCAATCAGGAATCAGGAATTACTGATATCCTTGATGGTTTTGTAAAGAAAGGTTTCATCTCAAGATACGAACTTGTAATTCCTACTTTTGATGAAGCACAGAAGGCTGGTAGAACTCTTACAATTAAGATTGGTGTTGCTATTGCAAAAGATTCAGAAGTTATCAACATTGAACTTGAACTTCTTTCAGCATAAAAGGAGATAGATTATGATAGCAAGTACAGATATCCATGCAGCAGTCGGTGAGTTTCAGAGAAATTACATCTATAAGATTTTCATTGAAACAATTCCACCTTCTGTTGCAGCAAATTTCCCACAGGCTCAAAGTTTTGCAGCTAACGTAGATTTGTATAACAAAAAGGCAATCTTCCCTAACCGCAAAACTAACAATATCAATATTCCTTGGGGTGGAGAATTCTTTGATATTCCGGGAACAGATGGTTCTACTCGTGATACAACACTTGAATTCTTTGATGATGAACCAATGTGGGTATATGATTTCTTCTCTGCTTGTAAAGACCTTACTGGTAATGAATACAATCAGGCAGGTGTTTATGGAGTACAGGGAAAATTTAATATCGGTGTTGCAAAAGTTTCTGTAGATAAAGAAACAATTACGGCATATCGAAGACTTTTTGGTGTTCGTGTTTACGGTCTTGATGCATCCGAATTGGATAAAGGCGGTGATACTGCTAGTGGAATTCAGGTTGAAATCAGATGGGACCGTAACATTGAAGATAAAGCAAAAAGAGGTGCTAAGGTATAATGCCGCAGCCAACATTGTTACCGGGAACGGAATTTAAGAAAAATTACAATTTTGTATGGTATATCGGATTTGACAAATTACTTGCAAGCGGTATGCCTACAAAAGTTTTTTCACAATTCCGTCTCCTAATGAACCACCCACTTACAAGTTATATTTCTCAATTAACAGAAAAAGTCTCTCTGCCGGATGATACCATTGATACAGACGGATACGATATAGGTCCTGTTGATATGCCTGTACCCAAAAAGATTCCTATGCCCGATATCAGAGTTACCTACTTGGAAGATACAAACGACACTGTTTATAATTTTCATAAGTCTTGGATGTCTTTTATACGGCAAGGTGATACGTTCTGTATGGAACCTTTATATCCTTACACAATTATTGGTAGATACATGACGTATGACAACACTCTTACGGCAGAAGAACATTCAACAATCTTGAGAGCTCAGTCTGCAATTGACTCTAAGATATCTGATTCTGCAACATTCCAACTTACTCATGAAGGTGACATTTTTATGAAACCTAAGAGCATATACAATTATCCTCATTTAATTCCTGTTGGTATTAGTAGGGGTGAAGCAGACAAAGGTGGTTCAGCAACATCAAGAATTACTGTTACTTATAAACGTCTACCAGAAATAACCAAATCAAAAAATTATATTAATCTCTCACAGAAACAATTTTTTGTACAAGATACCGGTTCTCGTATCTCAACATCAAATCCTAAATTTAATCTCAATGAAGTAATTTCATTCTAATATTTTCTCAGATAGGAGATAATAATGAGAAAACATATTAAATTACCCGGTCCGGAACTTTCACAGTTGAAGGAAGTTGACATTGAACTTGATATGTCAGGAAGACATTACGCACAATTGGCTTGTTCTCAAGGTCAGATTGCAGAGGATGTTGCTCTATCTATCCTTAAAGATTTGCTTGAACAAGATGCAAATAAACTCACTATTGCTGAATTACGTTATCTGTTTATGCTCGTAAAGATTAATGCAATGGATAACAGTTACATTGTCAAAGTTAAATGTACTCATACTAAAAAAGATGGTAAACCTTGTAATCATGTTACGGAATATAAGGTAAACCTTTCTGATGCTGACCTTAACAGACCACCTAAAAATTATAAAGTTCCTGAAATCGATTTTGTAATTGATGATAAAACACAGAAGAAATTCAAAGTCATGCCTCCAACAATGGATATGGAGAGTGCATTACTCAACTGGTTTGTTGTTGAAAAAGGACACACTTTTGATGAGATTGAAAACGATAAGGAAGTTTCGTTAGAATTTACATTTATTCGAGGATTGCTGCATCTTATTGACAAAGAAGGAAACAGATTAATCACTAAAACGGAACAGTTTGAAAAATGTAATGGGTATTTCGATATTAATAAATATCAGACCATCCGAAACCTTTATGCTGCAATGAACGAAGTTGATGGATTCGGTGTTCAATCTGACAAGTCATATGAGTTTACTTGTAAGGAGTGTGGTGGAAAGTTATCTTTCCAGTTACCCTTACTCAATGGCTTGGTTGATTGAGACTAAACAATCTATTCATGAATTCATGACAGAGTTATGTATTTATTCGATATATGGATTTGGAAGTATAAATGACCTTTTGAACATGAAGATTTACGAATTGTGGGCACTTAAACAATGCTGTAAAGACGATGAAGTAAAAGAAATCTTCAAAAAAGTAAAAATGCATAATTTTGATTAAAATTTTGCATTTACCTCTTTACAAAATTTTATTATGTGTTATAATGATAAATGTAAGGTGAGATTACGAACCATATTAAATCTTTCTTACAAGGAGTAAATCTTATGAAAAAACTTAGTTTTATTTTAGTTGCAGTAATCGCAACACTCACATTGGTTTCTTGCAAAAATCCAGCAGGAAATATTGACTACTCTGAAGAAACTTCAGTTGTAACACCTGAAGAAAATCCTTGGGTTAAAATTGATTATGAATTCAGAAGAGACAAGATTTCTCATTTCACTCCAGAAGTAACTTACAACGGAGTTGATTTTGTAGAAGAAGAATTTTACAAACTTTCATACAAAGGAAGTTCAAGATTCTATGTTGAAATCAATAATAAAATTGATTCAGATGTAATCTATATTCTTTCTACAGATGATTGTCTCCCATTCCATTACAAACTTACAAGAAATGATAAAACTTGGGAAATATCTACAGAGTATGAAGGAAATCCTTATACTCCAAGATACTTCTAGTGAATAACACAGTTCACTAAATCATAGTGCCATAAGTACAAATCTTTATATAATATTAAAGAGGAAGTGCTTATGGCACTATTGTTTTATGGCTACATATTCAAGAACAAATTCAAACACAACAACACCAACAACTTCTCAATTACCTAGTACTAATGTGGTACGTCAAAATACTGCTCAAATGGGAAGTAAAGAACTTGGTGATATTCTCATCCGTTCATTAGAAACTGTTACTGAAGCACTTAGCGGAGATGATGTTCCGGTAGGTTATAAAGAGATTGAAAAAGCTGTCACAACAGGTATTAATAAATCCGTTCTTGTCAAAGGTGGTAAAAGTTCTAATGGAATAATTCAAGGTGGTAGTAAATCTGATGCTGCTCTTAGTGACTATTGGAGACAAAAACAATATCTCGAATGGAAAAAAGAACAGGAACGCCAAGCAAAACTTGATGATGAAGACCGTAAAAGACGTAATGAACAATGGGATAAAAAAGTCGACGAGGCTTTTCAAAGCATAAATCAATTTTCAAATAATCCGTTGAAAGGTTTCTCTGATGCTTTAGATAAAGGTGTCAAAGGTCTGTTCAAAGGTATAAATGTTACTATGAACAAATCTCTTGGAGAAATAGGAACAGACCTTAAAAAAGGTTTCGGTACTGTTATGGCTCCGGCAAAAACAATGGGTACAATTGTTGGTGGAGCTGCTAAAGGAATTGGAAACGCTGCAATT
>JAEEGL010383719.1_pt1 | contig 36341 bp, 29 predicted proteins | sample 9134231 | NCBI WGS metagenome assembly JAEEGL01 (sample SAMN16246548, study PRJNA631951) | gut metagenome | biome: gut microbiome; feature: rumen; material: fiber-attached | host: Bos | place: Iran: Karaj | collected 2018-10 | reverse complement strand
CCGGAGGGGTGTCGGTGATGACTTTTTGATCGACCAGGTCTCCCAGAAGGTCGATGTACTCCGGCTTCCCGGCTCCCGGCGATTGTTCCGGCTCCGTCACATAGGTGAAGGTCTCGGTCTTGAAGCCCATCTCCTCGACGGACTTTATGGACGCCTGCACATCGGCCGGCGTGTTGTACCAGGGGATGAGCGGGACCCGGACGAGGACCCGCTCTTTCGGAACGTGCTCCGCCAGATACCGCAGGTTCTCTAGGACTCTCCTGTTGGCGACGCCCGTGTACTCGTGGTAGATTCCCCCGTCCATATCCTTGATGTCGACAATCCAGAGGTCTATGTACCCGGCGAGCTGTTCGACATGCTTAGGCAGGACGTTCAGGGAAGTCTCGATGGCTATCGTCCAGTGTTCCGGGCAGATGCTGCGGAACTTCGCGATGAACTCGCTCCTGCAGGCGGGCTCGCCGCCGCTGAAGGTCACTCCGCCGTTCGACGCACGGAAATAGACGTCGTCGCACTCCAGTTCCTTCAGCAGCTGTTCCGGCGTGAATGGCTTGCCGATCCGGCCGGACCGCAGTTCGGGGTTCAGGCAGTATCGGCACAGAAGCGGGCAGCGGCTCAGATGGACCAGCGTCCGTATGCCGGGTCCGTCCGTCTCCATGCGAAGCCGGGAGATGCCGGCTATCTTGGCAGTAATCATGTTTATTTCCATATCAGAAAGTCCCCGGTTCAGTAGTGTCGGTAATGGGCATACGTCCGGCGGCGGAGCGGCCTTCTTCGGGATTCTCCACCCGGATCCTCTCCTGGTCGAACGAAAGGCACACAGTCCCTGTCCGTCCACCCTTATTCTGAACAAGGCGAAGTTCCATGATGTTCATGTCTCCGTCCTGCCCAGAACCACAAATAGATGGCCTATGAAGCCGTATAATCTTGTCAGCATAATCATATACATCCGAGCAATTGCAGTCCAGTTCTTTCTTGATAGGTCCGGGGTATTTCTGTTGCGTTGGCCTCCCTTCCCTGGAAAGAACGACAATCGCCGCCCCGTAATATTTCGCAAAATCCTTGAGCTGTTGGAGGTTTTTCCTGATCTCATGGGCAAAGTTCTCCGGCTCCCATTGCACCCTGTCTGAGATCGTTTCTTCGAAACCATCCACGAGAAAGAGTTTTACACTCATCTCGCTTGCCAACCTGTCGGCCTTGCTTTTGAACTCACCCAGCAGGAATTCTCCTGGTATCCCGGCCGACGTCCCATCAAGATACAGTGGCGAGCTGGACAGTTTCCGGAGGGATGACTCAAGCCGCTGCCAGTCGGTCTGGTTCATCTTTGCGCCCCCATGAAGCGTCTCCATGGAGATTCCGGTCTCGGATACGATAAGCCGGTCCGAAATATCCAGGCAAGGCGTTCCGAAAGAGAAATAGACAGTCGGGATGGAGAAATCCACGGCGGCGTGACGCGCCATGCTGAGGGCAAGTGCCGTTTTTCCGGTGCTAGGCCGGCCGCCGATAACGACCAGGTCCCCCTTTCCCCATCCCCTGGTAAGCCGGTCCAGGGTCGGAAAGCCGGACGGAATGCCGCAGACGGGATTCTGGTCCCTTTCCGCCTGGATCAAAGAGAGGTTGATGGCGTCCCCAATCCAGATGTACTCATGTGTATGGGATGGATGTGTGCTTTTCATTTCGTCATTGTTTTCTTCGTTATGGCTCATATCGTGAAAATATCCTTCCAACTCGGGCAATCCTGCTTGGCCCCCTTGCACAGTTTGACGACCAGTCTCCCGATGACAATCATCAGGTACACGGTAATTGGCTGGACGAGGAGCCGGATCAGGCGGGCGGTTTCCCAGGAGAGGTCCAGGGCGATTCCCCATGGACGGTGAAACCAAGCCCCCAGGAAGCAGTAGAGTGCTGCAGGAACCGCCAGCCACATGAACCACTTGCGGGAGCCGAGCCACTGACCCGCCTTCGAGAAGGAGAACTCGGTGGCGAACAACAACGGTGGAACCATGGCCAGGGGAAGCAGGTTCGTCGTGAGGACGAGGAGGAACTGCTCCATGTCGGCGAAGCGGGGTTGCATCTTGCAATCGAGCCGCTGCCACACCACATATAGCGCCGCGTAGGAGAGGGCGGTCAGCACGCACAGAACGGCGGATTTCGCTCCGGCATGGTCCCCGTTCTCCCGGAGATGGTCCCACGGCAGGGCGATGCCCAGGAAGAAGGCGAAAAGGTAGGTCGATGCCATTTCGCTCAAGCTGGGAGCATTGACGGTATGCCGGGAGAGATAGAACATATAGGCCGCGGCGAGTCCGGCAGCAGCCTGAAGCCAGACCCTTGACTTTCCGCCGACACGGTAGTGCAGCAGCATCCCGCACCAGAAGCAGAGGAGTGGAATGACGAGCATCGAGGCCAGCCAGGCACCCCGGACGGGCAGCCAGCCGTAAGGGCTAAAAATCCGGGCCAGGACCGGGACGAGACAGGCACCTCCGGCAAGGAGCACGGAGGCATTTCTGATGGATGGATCAATGGATTTCATTAATGATTCGAGTTATGACATGACTTTCTTGGTTTCCGCTCCGGAACGGACCTGGTTGATCACCCGGTCCACTTGGTCCAGTTCCTTCTTCTTCTCCTCCTTGAGGTTCTCGTAGGTTTCGTAGAAGCGCTTGTGGGTCTCGATGACGATGTTCAGATACTCCTTGAAGTTGTCCCTGAAGTAAAGGTAGGAGTCGGCGATGAACTCCGCCTGGAAGACGACGGCCGATTCCTCCTCGCCCCGGAGGACGTTCGCCTTGCCGACGAAGATGCCGGTGGTCACCTCCCGCGCGGCGCGCTCCATCAGTTCGACGTCCTCCTCCTTGTCCATCCGGAACCCCGTCTCCAACGTCAGGAGCGGAAGCCGGGATGTGTCGATGCGGAAGAAGGTCTCTTCCACCTTGAACCGGACCGCCTGCCAGTCGTCCAGGTTGGTGTCGATGATCTCCGGGGAGAAGCCGTTGTACCGCAGGGCGATCCGGGCGGATTCCGCATTCAAGGGTTTCTTGATGATTTCCTTGTCCTCCTTCCTGTCGGATGCGGCCTTCGCCTTGTCCTCGAGGAACATGATCCTGACGAGGGAATCGTCCATCTTCTTCTGGAGTGCATCCACCTTCTGCTGCAACCCGTTATCGGCGGGCTGTTCCTTGTCCTTGGAGCGGCCGTCCTTCCAGATTGCGAAGGAGAATCCGGCAAGGATAACCAATAAGATGATGATAATAGCTTCCATATGCGTTATCTTTTATGCAGTATATTCTCAAAGACGGGAGCGGCCGCTTCGAAGAGCCGGCGCTGCACCCGCGCTTCGAACTCGGACCGGATGGCGTCCATCCTATCCATGCCGCCCAGCAGGGCGGACTCGTAGCTGTTCGCGTCTGCGCAAGGGACCCAGAGGCGGATCCTTGCGCAGTTGCAGTCGGAGAAAAGGCACTGGAGGTCCGGGTTCGTGCCCATCATCTCGTCGCCGGCCTTCATCACCGCTTCATACTCTTCGTAGGAGTATATATCCCTCCTGATCCCGAGGCACGCGCGGCCTACCATCCGCGCGGTCTCGAAAACCTCCCCGCAGAAGCGGAACGACACATACGCGTCCTCCCGGATCTCCAGCCCGTCGAAGCCCATCAGGCTCAGCAGGGCGAGGGTGTTCTGGGCCTGAAAGAGGCGGTTTTCGTTATGTTTCTCAGTGCTCATAGCAGTCTTTTTTTGTACGCGAAAATACGATACTGAACGTTGCCAGTCAAGGTGCTTCGAGGCCTAAATTACCAAGTGGAGTATATGCGCCCCAAGTCAATTTCGGGGTTACAAAATGGGTCCCGGACCTGCATTTCATACGTCATTTTTTCACTTGGTACAATACCCGAAAAAGGGGGCTCGGAAGGCTTGCATTTGGAGGCCGAAAAATGTAAATTTGCGACATCGTGATCAAGTTCATCGTCATATCGACCAACACGGAGCTGCTGAGGATTCCCTCGGACCGGCTGATGTTCATCACGTCTGAAGGCAACTATTCCAAAGTCTTTACGCAGGATGGCCACAACCACCTCGTTGCCTATCAGCTCGGTCAGCTCGAAGATATGATCGGCAATCAACTTGGAGAGGACGAAACTCCCTTCATCCGAATCGGGAAGAGCCTCATCGTGAACCGGGACTACATCTACCTGATCGATGTGTCCGAGCAAGTGATTGTTGTCTCTGACTGCCGGGGCCAGTACCATAAGCTGGTGGCCTCCCGGAAGGCATTGACACAAATCAAGGTATTAATTGAAAACACTGAGCTATGAGTAATTATAAGGACGACATGCGCGATGATGAAATCCGCATAATCGGAGCTCAGTCGCGGAAGACGCTAGCAAATGAAGTCTTTTTTGACGAGATGGTGCCTGCACCACAGGAATCACCCTCAAAAAAGAAATGGCTCATCTGGCTGGCGCTTCTCGCGATCTTACTCCTGATCGGACTGGGACTCCTCCTGCTCTTGAGGCAAGCGGCACATGAAGACGCCTATGACGGCGTTTTCGAGCCCAAGGAAGAGATACCCGTCCAGCCCGTCAAAAAAGAAAAAAAGCTCCTCGGACACGAAGCCGATTCGCTTTCGAGTTACACAGAAAGAATCGATACCGTTATCAACGATGTCCGCCTTGCTGTCTTCATTCCTCACAATGCGACCCCGGAACTCATTGTAGGAAAGCCCAATGACAATGATCTCAGCATCATTCTGGCCGCCCAGGCGGCCGACATCCGGGCCGACAACAAAGAAATCCTGGGCGCTTTTGTCGACAAAGGAACCCCGCTGGCCTGGGGCCTCTCAAAAAAAGGATTCTGTGCCATCATCGAAGGAAAGATGACCATCGGCACCTCCGAGAATTCTCCCCTCTTCGAACAAGCAACTGAAACCGGAGGCTACTTCTTCCGTCAATTCCCCCTTGTGGACAAAGGTGTTTTGGTTGAAAATGAATTGAAAAACAAGAGTGTGCGAAAGGCATTATGTTCCCGCTACGGGCAGTTCTTTATTGCCGTTACTGAGAATGACGAATCCTTCCACGATTTCGCGCAGGCGCTTGAGGATCTAGGGGTTGAAGACGCTATCTCACTGGTTGGAAGCAAGTATGCGTTTGGTTGGTGGAGAGATTCGGAAGGGGTGAAGACGTCGTTTGCGGAGGGGTGGCATCAGTATCGGAGGGAGAATTATGTGGGGTGGAGAATCAATCATTAGGATTATGTATTCTCATTACTAAGTTGACAGCCCGTCCTATGCGTCCTTGTGGAGGTAGGAGCCTCATTGAAATCCGAACACATTTGCTTCGTTATTTCATTTGGTAGAGGCACAAATTCAGTACGCAATGCTTGTCGGTATTTATTAGACGAATCGCGCTTCCGGCAATTGCTAAACTGAACTAATTAGAATTTGCATACAGTTCAATCTGAGTTGTCCATCCGATATCCCCATCCGTATCACAAACTGCGAGATTGCCTCCTGTAATATTATAACACTCTCCAGCCTAATTATGTTTCCCATTCTCAAGGACAAAATAAAGGCCTTCACCCTCTTTGGCAAGATTCTCATTGTGAATGCTCTTGTCGGAGATAATTATACGCCCTATACGAACCTTTCTTTGAGTAAATAGCAATAGTACCTTTAAATGTGGCTTGCCTGAAGTGCCAGTACCCGATTATCTCATCAGCCCCCCAATTCTTCCTTGAGATGTTCATTTCTTTCGGCCAATAATCGTTCCCTTGTTTCCGAGGCTTGACGAGCTTCTTCCATTGCTTGTGCATCGTTCTCTGCTTGTATCTCAGCCAAAGATTTGATTTCAGTTTTTCTTTTACTATGGATTACCCGCATGAGGTAGAAAGCACTAAAAGGCTAAGGAAAAAAGCTATAAAAAAGAACATTAGTTATTCATTGCTTTGGTTACCTTTAATACTTTTCTTTGTTTTCTCTGCTCTCAGTTCTTCTAGATAACTAGCGGTGATGACACCGGAAGGCAATGCGATGATGGCTACGCCAAAAAGGGAAGACAACATACTAATAAAACGACCAACATCAGTAACGGGAATCATATCGCCATATCCAACAGTTGTGAGGGTTACAGTTGCCCAGTAGAGAGCGTCGAAGAATGTCGCAAAGGAAGCTGCTCCGGTATTTGGATTCACATGTGGCTCGGCATTAAACATAATAAGTGCGGTAAGAAACACGTAGAATATGGCGATTCCCAGCACTGTTAAAAGAACATCTTTCTCCTTTCGCACGACTCTACCGAGAACTTGTATCTTATCCGTATATCGGATAAATTTGAAAAGCCTAAGGATTCTGAGAAGTCGCGTCACTCTGACAATTTTGAATCCTCTTCCAAGAACACTGAAAACAGGCAAAATTGAAAGAAGATCTATGATTGCCCATCCAGTAAAAGGGTGCAGAACAAATGACCATCCCTTCCTCCCCAAACGATAATCTGCAGTTATCCAGCGTAAGAGATAGTCAACAATGAAGAAGGTTACCGTTATTTGTTCAATTATACGAAAAGCCGCATTGTCCTCCACAAACATAAGTGGGATAATACTTAGCGCAATCGCAACAAGCATTAAAATGTCATAAATGGCGCTAACATTATCATTGTTGCGAGCCTGCTCTATTATTTCGAAGATCCGTTTCCTCATAGCTATGATCTAATCATTTTCTATAAACTTCTTTCCTAACCCTTTCCCAGTCCTCTGCATACTTTCTATCCACTGCTACTGTAGTTTCACCTGCCCAAACAGCATTTATAATGGCTCGTTCAATCGAAGGATCCTCTACTTCTTTAGATAATATATGAGCCTCCGAGATGGTAAGTATGATTGGATCAGGATTGAGATCTCCTTGACTAGTAGATATGGCTAGCGGTCTATTCCCACTGGAGTTGATGGGGACCGAATTCTCCAACAATTGTTTCTCTTTTTTTACTTTCATCAAAAAGAGAGAACGTGGGTCTCCCTCAACCGAAGTAATGCCGCCATAATGATACTCTATGCTACTGTAGTGGGGCCACTTCGTAATATAATAAATCGGATTTGCTATCGTATTATGAGCAATGAAGTCCCCAAACTCATCTCGGTCAAATGCTATCCACATATACCCCTTCATTCTACCAACTTCCCAAATGGTAATATCGATAGTCTCAATATTTGTCGATGCATTGAATAGAATCGAAGCAACATAATATGGCAATCCATAAATGCAGTATGCCATCTCCTCTTTCCACTCCTTTATCGGTTTCTTCTTAATGGACACCTTTCCGGACGATAAAACAGAAGCTTTCTCAAATGGAATAAAATTACCGTCTGGAACCTCCAGCTCGACTACTAATCTCTTTTTGGTTCTATTGTAAGAGTATTCCAAATCAATAGCCATTGGCAATTGAAAAGAGCCCAAAAGCCTTTGGATCTCCAAGTCCACAAATGAGGATGGGCCATTAAGAATATTTTCAAGTTCTTCTTTTTTTGTCGAATACTCGTTATAATATAATTGATTCTGTCTGTCCGCATTCTGTGCCTGAATACTGTCATGGAACGCCGACAGCTCATTCCACGCAGCGAGCCTATCATTGTATGCCTGTTGAAACTTAGAATCGACGTATTCGTTTATAGCCTGAGTATCACGACCAAATGTTCTAAAAAAAAGTTGCTCGGCTTCCGCTTCAAGTTCTTTCTGGACATCTTGCTCTAGGGGCTTAGGAATGGGGAAAGGGGCCTCGGAATATCGTTTAAGTTCCAATCCATTCAAAAGGGTTTCAACGGATTTACGGGTCCTGGTTGGAGAAAGATTATAAGTCAACTTAGTATACAATTCCGTCTCCCTCTCATAAGCCTTGACCATCTGTTCAGACACCTTCTGAACAGTAGACCTATATTGAGGAGCTCTTCGTGCACTGTTAACATATTCAGAAAACGTAGATCCATCTACTAATAAAGTATATGTTCCATTGGGATCCAAACGCACAGTGGCTTTCCCATAATTGAACGAGAAAGAAGACTGTATGGGAGCAATCTTCTGACTTTTGCTAGGACTAATAGTGAACCTTGGCATGCCTCTATAAAGGTTATGAAATAAGAATCAAAAATAAAGTTAACAATTCCCTTATTTGTCTCGAATCATGCTCCTCTCTTCGAAGCACAAATTGTTAAAAGTCCGATACATCCTGCTATTCTTGTTTACTCCCATTGATAAAAGGATTAAGTCCAAGATACGGTTCACATGATGTGGCAAATAAACCACAGCATTTCTCTTTCAATGCACAACCCTCGCAGAATGGTTGGTACCTTACTTTCCAATCAGAAATACTTTGTTCGGCAAACTGATGATACTTATTAGGAAGTAGACACAATGGTATGTTATATATTGCAACGTCTATATCCCAGTCATATAGACGTTGAACGGCTTCCGTCAACTTCGGGATATACTCTATTGGCTCAATCCAAATCTTATTGAGATTACGAACAGCGAGACCCGTTTTTTCCATCCCCATGAAAGCCACCCAATTCACAAAAGGGAGATTCTTATTTATGAACTCACTCATTTGCGGTAGTCTTACATAATTAAGGCGGTTTATGACTACCCGCAATTCAATCTCTATTCCTTCGCTGGCAAGTGTATAGAGGCCAAGGATGGTTTCTTCATATGCCCCTTTTGCTCCAGCAATCAAATCGTGATCCCCAGGATAATCTGAATGAAAAGGGACTCCCACACAGACTTTGTCCCCAGCTACTTGTTTTAAACGATGAGTAAAGTCACGATTTGCGAAGGCCCTACCATTGCTTAAAAGGTGAATACCGGTATCAGGAAGAGAATTGCGTATTTCGTCTAACAACTCAAAAAGCTTATCACCTAATAATGAGGGTTCTCCACCAGAAATCCCCAAAATCTTCAGTTCTTTGGGAGCAGTGCGAACCAACTGCAAATTTTCTTTGAATAGGCGGTCAATGTCATCTTTCCGCTTGGGTGGCTGGCAGCACATAATGCAATGATTGTTACACTGTTCTGTGACGAACAATGTATTGTCATTGGAATTTATGTCAAACCTCTTCCTCATACTAACCACCTCTTAAAAATGGGCATCACTTCACTTTCTCTCTCTATGATAAGAGAGATGAGATACTCGATAATGGCCTTGTGTTTCTTGCACAGCAATGAACCTGGACGGTAGCCATAGGCATCTTTCTGTGTGGAATAGTTTCTAACAGGATCCGAGCCGCAATAAGCCCGAATTCCACAATCAGCACAACCAGCCAGGCATTCGTTACACCAGACCCTTGCAAAATCGCGAGCCTTTTGTCCATATACGAGGTCTTGATACTCATTATTGACGGACCCCAGACAGAAAGAATGGTCATTAAACTCAGCTAACATTCGTGATTCGTCAGAGCAATAAACAAATCCGTCATAATTATAGACTAAGACTGAATTAATGATGCCGGCCGGAGACTGTAAATCGACGAAGCCTGTACTGTAAGGAGTCAGTATCTTACGAAGCACTATGGCCGCAAACTCCTCCATAAAGAGCGTCCCGGCTTTGTTTACCTCCAAAACACGTTCAAATGCTTTCTTATAAAACTCAATAAACCGGTCTGTGTATTTCTCCCAATTAACGGAATCCGTTGCGAGGCCGTATGGATTTAGGGCTCGGAGGAAAATACTCTGGAAACCAAGTTTCACATACTCATCCACTATCTCTACAGGAAAGTCCAGTCCTTCATATGAGGTTGTCATTAGAGCTGAGACCTTCTCCTTTCCCAATACCGAACGAGCTTTTTCAATGCCAGAAAATACTCTCTCATAACTATCAACCTTTCCTCGATTCCGATTATGAAGGAACGATGGGCCATCCAAAGAAGTTGAGATCAATACGTCATACTCTTTGCATAAGGCCAAAACTCGATCAGTCAAATTCACGCAGTTTGTGCAGAGAACAAACTTCAATTGGCGCTCGCGATTCTGGTTAAGACTGGTCGCATAAGACATTCCATATTCCAGTAGGTCTGGAACTAGCGAAGGTTCGCCCCCCTGAAACTCCATTGTCAGATAGGGGGATGGTGACGAAAACATCAAATCAATAGAACGTTTCATCACCTCCTTAGACATCGTACAACCTGCCTTATGTTCATCTTGACTAGATGCTTGGCAATAGACACAGTTTTGGTTGCAGCAAAGAGTCAAAACGAAGATATGAAGACCGGTGAAATTGTCTAGGAAACGTTTTTTCTCACGAAGTTTCTCCGCATAGATGTCCAGCAGCACCGGATAACTGCCCTCATAAATAAAAAAATAGGACACTAGTGATTTATAAAGGTCGTCCTTGAATAGGGACCTTGATACTATCCGCTCCACGGTTCCTTCTGGAGATATAAGCATATCCCCAGCCTCATTAACGAGGACCTCTTTACCCGCTATGCGAGAGAAGTTAAATGGAAGCAGATGATATATCAAAATGACTACTGGGTAATGTCCGTATAATCGGAAAAAGCCTTGGCGTAAATAATAGTTCTGATGTCCTTAGTCTCTTCTTCAATAATACAGCGCAATTTAAAATCATTCAGTGTATTAATAATAGTGGCCTTAATGAAAACTTCGTCACAATTATCTGAACAAAGTGGCTTTATATCAAGAATCTCATCTCCTCCATCACTACTACGCAGAATGGAATACCTATCAGCAAGAGCATAAACGCTTTTGCTAATACAAGAATCTGAATAAATGGCCTTATCTACCCTAAGTATCATTTTGCTAATGCCTTCAGTTTGTTTACAGTAGGTATGTCCGTAGTTCCGGAGACTGTCAGATTATTGTATGCCTGGAACATCTCCACAGCCCGCATAATGTCAGCAGTGAAAACATAGTGATTATCATTCTTTGTCAACTTGGATGGATCTGGCGGAAAACCGACCGCGGTAAGGAGACGAACAAGTTCATCAACATCGTCACCACTCTCAGATAAAGCAAGATCCCGAACACCTAATTGAATAGTGGTCCTGTTAATTGGCCAAGCTTTTAAATTGGAAGCAGTTATGGAATCAGCTTCGCCGTTTACGGGAAGTGAAGCATCCGCTTGAAAATGACAAACGGCAGTTCTTACATCATCATTATAGAGGTAATACCCATTTTGTTTCTTCGCGACCCCCTTTCGAAGATACAACGTGTTTTCAAGAAAAGTGATAAGTTCTCCCACATCATTACCATATAGCCCCCTCTTTAGCTTCCTATCGCCAAGTTCATAAGTTGCAACCGTCTTTTTAGGCGTAGGTGCAGAATATAAAGAAGAACGAGAAGAAGATGATGATGAACCACCGCTATAAGAACTGGATCGATGGGAACTATGGGAGTAATGACTACCACTACTACCAGAACGATGAGAAGAGTGAGAGCGATGAGAGCTATGTGATCTATGTTGATCAATCACGCTAATCTCTCCATTTTTACGGACAGTAAGCACACTTTTGAAAGTTCGACTAACGAGTCCTTTTATAAACTTTTGGCCGTTTTCAGGAAGAGATACATCGGGATAACTCTCCTCTTGCATCTCGGAAGCAGTAGCTCCTTGATGCAGGAAAGATGCAGCTGCTGATAGTAACAGCGATTTGATTATTCTTTTCGACTTGTCGTTCATTTCTCGGCAGTTTTATTCTTAATAAAATTCAACCAGTAGTTGGAGGTGTCCACAGTCAACAAGTAATCAATCCGATCGAGCACATCCTTTGAGGGCTTCCCTTTTTTATTTGCAATATCCATTACAAAGCCATCTATTTCAGAAGAAAGAAGGATTTCGCATTTTGATAAAAGGTCAGTTTGCATAGTAGTTAACCTCTTTGTCAATTTCTTATCAAAAGAGAAATCCACACCTGTCGGCATTGAATTTAGAACTTTGAGCGCTTCATAATAATCCCCCTTATCATAGAGTGGCTGAGCTTTATTCAAATAATCATATACCAAACTCGCAGACGCTTTCTTTGCACCAGATTCTGCGATACCATCGTATTTTGAATGCCTAAATGATTCATTATAAGAATCTCCGGCCAACTTATATGCTTCAGATGCCGCAACATAATCTTTGGCCTGGAATAAGCTATCTGCTCGAGAGATATTCGATTTGAATGTTGATACTGAATCTCTCGCCCCAAGGTATGAAACAAGGGTAGATATCAAAACAACGATGGCGATAGCAGGTATCGCAATAGCAGAAAATAGCCCCACCCTTTGAGGGCCAACTGGATTGACGTGTTTATCTAATACTTTTTGCTTTTCGTCTGCACACCAAGAATCCAAATCCTGAGCCAACTCTTGCCCTAACAAACAAATCTTCTGTTTAAGAAGATACAATTGATTCTGGGCGTTAATCGGGAAATAGCCCGAAGGCTTCTTAAACAGTTTTCTTTCGGGAACCACTATCGAAGACTCCAGCAGAGATAAATAATCGTTCTGGAGCTTTTGCAGCTCTGCAGCATAATCTATCGGTGTTGTGGACGAAGAAACGTCCAGAGATTCTCCGTGTGAAGAATCTGATGTAGTTGTGGAGGGAAAAGGATCCGGAGATTCCCCACCCAGAGAATCTGATGAAGCCGTGGACGAAGGTGACTCCGGAGATTCTCCATTCTTACGGATAGAATCACGGATAGAGTCCTCTGACAAAAGGTCCAACCCATATGCTATCGCATCGCAAATATGAAAAACCACTGAACTATCAAAACCATTATGGGTCGAGAGAAAGCCGTCAACGAACTCATCTTCTTTTGATCGCCAACTATCATCTTGATTATTCTTGCAATTAAGTAAAAGAGTTCCAAATCCAGTTGCCTGAAGCTCTTTCACTATATCAAACCCGTTTGGCAATTCATCAAAAGCGCCATAGTTCAAGAGGATATATGCCCAACGAATGTCAGAAAGAATCTCCTGGCCATACTTTCTTATGACAAGATGAATGGTTGTATGCGGCGCGAGATTACTCAAGGTTGTTCCTTTTTCTTTATTTAACGTAATATGAATTTTACAAATATATCATTTTTAACTCATAATTCATACAATCACTTCTGACAGTTAGTTCTCAAATTGCTTTTATTCAGTCATTTTCGTATTTTTGCATATGATAAATAGACGCCATACAGTTTTTAATAAGGTTTTTCTATTCGTCCTGTTTTCCATCCTTTTGTATGGGTCCACTTTACAAGCTCAATCGGTGGGAAGACACGTCTCAAAAAAAATGGAGATTCCAAAATATGACGATGCTCCCTACAAACAGTATATTATACATCATGGATTTGAACTTGTGTATGACGAGAGTGCCCGAATACCAGAGTGGGTTGGATATGAATTGACAGCTGAAGAAGTTGCTGGAACAGCATCAAGAGGACGACATTTTGTTCCAGATCCAGATGTTAAAGGTGTACAAGGAGATAATATAGATTATAGGAACACTGGTTGGGATCGAGGCCATATGGTGCCGGCTGGAGACATGAAACTCGACGATCAGATGATGCGTGAGAGCTTCTATTTCTCAAATATCTGTCCACAGAATCGGAATCTTAATGGTGGTGATTGGAGAACTTTGGAAGAGCTTTGTCGCATTTATGCTCAGAAATATGGGAAAGTCTATATAGTATGCGGACCCATCTATGGAAATAATATGTATGGACGACTCGGCCCTCATCAAATAGTTATACCCGATGCCTTTTATAAAGTCTTACTTGTTGAAACAAATCATGGATTCGAATCTATTGGCTTCATAATGAACAATGAAGCTGGCCATAAACCACTGACGACGTATGTAAAAACAGTGGATTATGTAGAGATGATTACTGGACTCGATTTTTTCTCATTACTACCCAACAAGATAGAAAAAAAGGTTGAATCAACGTTCAATCTTTCTGTGTGGGACTTATTGGAGAATCCGCACTAAATTGCCCCCCTCGATCTTATCTATCATCAATATTTGAAATGCTGGCTGTAGGGATGAAAAACCGCTCTGGTCTGCATTCTATTTAGGTTTTCTCTTTTAAAACCATGGGGTCACTTTGCGACGGAATTGCCCGTTAGATGTGGCTATTATACAAAAGTAAGTTTTGAAAGGAATAGACGATATCTTTAACCTATTCAATAATGATTTGTGAGATAGTTTGGTAAATCCTGCGCGAAGTAACCCGGTTTGTCTTCTCTTTTGAACGTGACCTGATTCTCCGATTATTCCGTGTATGATACTCTTAACAAACGACATTCCCTAAACTATAGGTCATTCGAGTAGATTACAATTACGTGCCATGTGGATTGGTACTGGACATCGGCGTCCAGGGAGATGGTACCATTGGGGAGATGGTAGACAGCAAGGTTCTGATTGACAATCGGATTCTTGCCGTATTTCTGAGTCAGGGAAGCCTGGAGGGAATCGTAGGCCTTCTCAAGGGCGTCCCAGTCGGATATGACGGGAAAATCGACCCGCACTTTCTTCACCGGATTTCCGGACGGAGTTACCTTACAGCCGCTGTAGCCAGCGAAATTACCCGTGTAGGTGCCGTTCCCAACAGCCTTAAACCCGGCCCTAACAAGTTCTGCACCGAAGGCCGAAGTGGAACCAGTTATTGGTATCCCTTTAAAGCTAAGAGGTTTAGGGATAGAAACTGATGAATGCTGATCCTGTGGGGAAGAAACTGATTTCGAAGAATCCGGGGCCCGGAGAATCAATAACAGAACCAATACAACAATGGCGACCAATAGACCCCACAAAACAAGTTTTTGAACCTTATTATCGTCGTTTGATTTAAGAATGAGTTCATTCTTTTTATCATCAATAAGATTGTTGTTGGAAATGGCTCCTTCGCGTTCCGGCCCGACGGAATTCTTCCGCATATCTTCATTTCTAGCTGCTTCTTCTGCTTCTTTCTTTGCTTTCTCTTCAGCCTCCTTCATTAGCCTTTCTTGCAATGCTCTCTCCTCTTCCTCTAACCGACATTGATTATCTCTAATTTGTTTGCACTCTTGTCCCCACTTGTTTAATGCTTGTTTAAAACTTACCTGAGAAGCCTCCTCATTCTCGGGAAAAACAAGAGATGACAACTTGCGTCCCAAAAGTGAAGGTCCTTCGATTTCAACGACTTCGGGTGTGGTTACTATCTTCCTTTTCAATTTGTCCTGGATAATAAAAAGCCATTTTTCATCTTCATGGCTTTTTTTCATCCAGATTTTTGCCAATTCCCACTCCTCCTCTTCAAAAAACAGCCAAGCTGTGTCTTCACACCAATGCTCGGTGTCATCACAATAGGAAAGAATCGAGCATATATCAGATAATGACTTACTGCCTGAATCTAAGCTCTCCAGCAGACTATTTAGCGAAGTGTTCATCGGGCATTTAGGAAGCCCATACTCAGATATGATTTCTTGAAGCCTTTTTCGCTCTTCGCCAACTCTCTCAAATCGTTGGCGTAAAACACCAACAATAGGGCCATCCTTTTTTCTTTGCGGTTCTTTCCCAACATATGTGTCGATCGCCTCAGTCATTCGGCCATTACATTCAAAGACGTATGCTATCAACACATCCGCATTCTTTGCTCCTAGTTGTTTAGCCTTAACAAGATAAGAACAAGCCTGGTCTAAATCCTGTTTACCCCTTAAGCCAGTAAGCCACAAAAGGCCCATCATCACGGCAGCATCGCTGTCGCCAGCAGTGATCTTGATGATGAGATCCTCGGGATTAACAGAAAACAATGTTTGTTGGCTATCCATAATAAACAAATGATTCTAGGGTGCAGGCCATTTAGTAGACTCAAGATGTCGCAGCTCTTTTTCCATATCTTCAAGTTGGCGGATTATCGATCCAATACCACTCCTTCCATCCTCCATAAGCTGTATAAAACCTTGAGAAGAATTCGTCAACCCATCCAGAACGGATTGAGAGAAACGTTCAGCTTGATCATCACACCAGTTGTCAGATAGAACGCGGTTGTTCTTCCTGAAAGACTGAAGATAATCATTCATTTCGTTGATATGTCTCGTATAATCATCCATTCTGGTCTGTATAAGATCTGAGTTCACTAATGTAATCGAAAAGGAAACGACTGCCGTTGTTCGCAGCCGCACTGATTTCCGACCGATACTTATAACACTGTTGTCTCGCTTGGTCAATCTGGGCATTTAGTTTCTTGACCATGCTTTCACACTGCTCATCGTACTTTTGGGCAGTTTCATAAGCCTCTTTGCAGCTTTCATATTTCTCTATAGCGTTTGCAATATGATGAGGAACAGGCGGTTTCTCGGCCATTGCCGATGCCATTCTTTGCTCAGCATTATACAGACAACTCTTTCTTTTACAAAGGGAATCATGAAAGTTGGTTCTTAATTGTCTGGCACGCGTCAGCTGGGACTCCAGTACTGCAAGATATGAGTTGATCTTTTGCTGGGTTGTATAAGAGTAATTGTTGAAAGACTTATGGTATGCCTCTAACAATCGAATGCTTCTTACATGAAGATCCTCACTCATATAATCAGATCTTGATATTCTTCATCTCTTCCACTTTTGCCTTCAGTTTCATGATGTAGTTCGCATAGGTGGAAAACTGCTCTGATATTTTACGGATTTCAACAACACTTTGATCAAACTGGACTTTGAATTTTTCCGTCTGAGTATCCTGCCACCCTTCGCAGACTTGATTCATCTGCTTGCGGGCTTCAGACATAGTTACGGACATATTCTGGCCAAGTTTCTTTAACTGCTGACTAAAACGGACAAGGTCATCGATGTTCCTTACTCCTGCATCTTTTGCCATAATTACAAAGGATTAATGTTAAACGAAAGGAGAAAACAAGCAACAAGTATTATTGCTATCATTATAGTAGATAGCTCTAAGGCGCTCAGTATCTGAGGACAGATTCTCGAAATCAAAGTCATCTGAAATACTTAAATTATTGTTAATAGAGTTATCGCACCTCAAAATAATTAAGTGACGGAACATTTTATAGAAGTCATTATGATTCAGGTTATCATCAAACAACAACTGCTTTGGTTTGTCAATCTGCAAGATGACATGAACTCCTTGCTCTGCTCCATTATTGAGAATATAGCTTAATGCCTTTCTATACGAATCAAAACAATCGTCTTGCTTGCTTCCAAAGGTCATATCAAAACCAAATGAACTATCTTCTTCCCCTTCCTTTAAAGCACTCTTATCTGTTTCAATTGCACTGTCCATCCGCAACTCGCGGAATCTTTCCTGTCCTAAAATAAATAATGTAGTAGGCTCAGCTTGTTCGTTCTTAATGCTATCAGCCAAATCTCGGAAAGTAACACCAGCTTTGCGAGGAGAGATCATCTCTATTTTCCCCTCTTTAGAAAGATCGTTAAGCACAGAAGTGGTGCTGTGGTTCCCTTCCGACAAGCAGTTGATTACGATAATCCTATATGCCAGTCCATCAGTCGTAGTGATTAGCGAACGAAGTGCCGACATTGTCGTTCTAGAAACCTGCTCCTCATCATTAATACCAAACAGAATCATGTTATCGGCATACTCGTTCTTTAGTGGTACTTTAACGACTGACATTTTCGTATCTATAGAGCGACCTAAAACCATCATCGGCCCTTTACCTATTATACTCTCTTTCACCCTTTCGTCTAGCTTAAAGATCTGAGAGCCTACAAAATAGAACTGAGTATTAGTGAACGATTTCGTCTTCAGATTGATCTCTCCAATAATTCGAATTGCTTCAGGAGTAGGCACATAATTAGACTTGAATACGTCGTCAGCATCCCCATGGTGAAGTACCTGACCGGTTTTTAGTTTTCCAGTAGTTTCTGAAGAACCGGAAACAAGACGTTCAGAGTCGGAGGGCGCGCATTTAAGCAAGAAGAAATCTGTTATGTTATTCAGAATCTCTCGAGGAATCTCAGATTCGGCGAGAGTCTGAGTGGCCAAGATTAGATGTACCCCCTGGCTTCTTCCTTCTTTCGCTATTTTGGTCATTATGTCGGAGATCTCATTGTTGATCCTAACATTCTTCCTATTAGCAGAAGTCGGGAACATAACATGACACTCATCGGCCACAAAAACGATTCTCGGCATCCTTTCAGGAGGATTCAACTTATTGTATTCAACTATATTAGATACTCCTTGTTTTCTAAGAAGTTTGCCACGTTCTTTCATTCTTGCAGCAATCTCCCTCAGAATCTCAAGTGTAATCTGTGCATCTGAGTTATCAACTAGTAGAGCTTTAACATGTTTCTCTCCTTTGTATCTGTTAAACTCAACGCCCCCAATCTTGAAATCCATCAAATAGAATTCAAGTTCAAGTGGCGAATACCTAGCCATCCCTCCTAGGATGATGTTATGCAGGAAAACAGATTTTCCGGTACCGGATTGGCCAAGTATAAAGTAATGAACATCACTGATTGTATCCAGATTAAAATCTACAATTTTACCATCCGGAGTGAAACCAACAGGAATAGATGCAGAAGCATCAATTCGCCGATAATCCTCGGCAAGCATTCCTTCATAGTCTATTTCAGCATCAATAGACTCTTCTTTTATGGCCTCCTCATTGATATACTTGAAGATGAAATCCTCTATAGTCTTATTATCCAATAAAGGGGTGTACTTGATAAATGCTTTTTTATCCGGAGTTCCAATTTCACGGACATCTATCTCTTGATAAAACAGATTGTCTGTCAACAATGACCCATTGGCGAAATCGTTTATTTGATGGTCGGAATTGTTCATTAAAACAAAATATATTCCACCTTTTCTGCCGTTTTCAAAGATTGGCTTCAAGTCCTGCAGATATGATATGGATTTTCGGTAATTAAGAATAACTATGACATCATAAGGAACAACTATCCTTTTACACTCCTTGTTGTAAGCAACGACATCACCATATTCCTCAATGGATCGGGCCATCTTTGCACGCATCTCATTCTCTACCGGCTCCCATTCACTATGCGAACTAATCAGCTTGCCATATATGTTGTTATCCAGGTGTTGTGTAAGAAAGATCCCCTGCGCGGAGTATGTCAGATCCACAAAATGCAATTTGATGCTCTTTCCCGGAAGAGACAAAAGCATATCCGTTACCAACTGATTAAGTCTTTTCCGGCCTTTTTCTTCGGTGGCATTATCATATGTAATCACAAAATTCTGTCCAGAGTCTCCTCCTTGCCAAGTCATCACCGCAGGAGTTTCAATCACAAACGGACCAAACTCATCATGAGTAAAGCGAGAATCTGGAAGCAATTCTACAAAAGTTTTGTTCTTGACATTATGGCGTATTTGGTTAACGAGTTCTATGATCCCGGTATCCTGGAGATTATCGTAATTGAACTGCAATAGAGGGAGACAGTTTTCTCGTACTGCTACTAACTCATCCAGATAATCTGATAAGAGAGATTCCGCTTCTTTTTCGAAATCCATTTTGGATTTAGCAGGCATCTTCTCTAAACATTTCGCAGTCCTTTCAGTAATACGAAGGAGTTGACGAATAGTTTTCATGTAGTAATAGTTTCTTATTTAAGGCGACTCTCGGGATACAACAAATATAGTATAATTCCAAAAAAACAACAAAACTTGGACATTCCTACGCCAAGTGACCCGGTCGTTCTCTTTTGAAAGTGATCCACCATTCCTGCCGAAAGTGACCCGTCTCTTGCGAACCAGAAATCTTAAGCAGAATGCAGACTGGAGCGGTTTTTAGTCCCTACAGCCTTTGAGTATCCGATGAAAAGAATAGTAAGGGTGGGTCAATTACGAGTGGAATACCAGGGCGGTTTCGAGCGGATTCTCCACCCTACTCCAGACACACTGGATGGAACGCTACCTAAAAGAAGATTCACAGTACATAGAACCCAATTCTTTTTGGCAAATCGAGCCATCATACTCAAATAACAACAATTAGAAGTAGTATGTAAAACCAGCACCCATGACTTTTAGGTCAGGCTTATAGAAAAGCTGTAGGTCTGTATGGGGGCCAAACAAAAATCCACCTTGTATAATCCAGTCGTTGTAGTATGTATTAGTATCCAAGCAGCTAAATTCATATCCTCCTCCAATGTACAACGAGAGAAGGTCATGCCGTATTAGATTCATATTCAAGAAAACAGGAGCCATTAAGCCGACCTCGCCGTTACCTGAAACATATCTGATACCTCCAATCAGATTAATCAACTGATCAAATCGTCCAATTCGAGCCCGAAGTCCAACGCCATAACTAATTGGATACCTATAATCATATGTTTCGTAATAGTCATAGTGATTGGAATAATTATACGAATCAAAATAATCCAAACTCACATCAAACCCTAAAGTAAAGGTCTTATTGCTAGACGTAGATTCCTTCCTATTTCTATTACTGCCATAGCTATCAGGATAATAATTATTCTTTCCCTTCTGTGTCACATCAACCCTGACCGTTTTCCCTCCGGCTTTTACGTTGAACCAATCACTTCTTGAGGAAGAACTATTGTTCTCCGAATATGTCAAGGAGAAGAAAGAATCATATTTACTCTTCAGTTTAATCCAGCTTGGCAGAAGTATTACTTCGTAATCCTTAGCATTTGTCGAGACATCAATCATTGTAGTACCACTACTGCTTGGCAGAGTGATATCTGTCTGTTTCACAGTCAAACGTGTGGAAGAGTAAGAGGCCGCAGATGATGATGACTTTGAGGGATTCCCACTCTGCGTAATACTAACCCTGACCGTCTCTCCTCCTGCTTTCACATTAAACCAATCGCTTCTCGCGGTCGAATAAGGATTCTCAGTATAAGATAGAGAAAACCAAGTTCCATACTTAGTCTTTACTTTAGCCCAACTAGGGAGAAGAGAGACCTCATAATCCCTCCCATTTGCTAAGACATCGACAATTGCAACACCACTTCCGCTAGAGAGAGAAATGGATGTGGGCTTGACAGTGAGCTTACCGACCGTCGAAGTAGAAGATGATGAGTTTGATGAAGTAGATGTGGATGAACGGCCTACTTGCGAAACCGAAACACGTTGTTCTTTAGCCCCATTTGTGGTTCTAACAATAAATGATGTATTTCGGGAGGTGGTACTGTTATTGGCAGAACACGCAACTGTTATTTCATTACCACTTCTACTCACAGTACACATGGAAGATGATTGATCAACTAATATCCATGAAGTGTTGCAATTGACCGTAATCTTCTGCGAACCGCTAGACGAAGAAAAACTAAGTGTGTTCTTACTTACTGTCAGGGTTGGATTGAGTTCTTGATTCTTAGATCGCCGTGCATCTTCTTGAAGTCCTTTCACCCGCGTATCGTTCGGATTAGCATCCAACACCTTCTGATACTCGGCAATCGCAGTGTCATAATTCTTTGTCGATACCGCTGCTTGTGCTTTATTCAATGCTTCCACACAAGTCTTCGCTGTGCTCAATTGAAGCTGTGCAATATTCCTCTCCCTTCCAGAAAGTTTATTCATCGCCTCCTGGAACTTGATCACAGCAGAGCTATAGTTACCGGCTGCGAAAAGATCCTGAGCATCTTTTAATAGACTGCTATTCTGAGAGAATGCAATCAGAGGGAAAAGACAAGTAGTAACGAGCAATAATAACCTTTTCATCAATCCTCTACCCAATTAAAAATCACTTGTTCCGAAAATACGCCGCAGCGGCGCTATTATCCGCCTCAAGAGTATTCAACAGTCTTGATTTCTGAGAAGATGCATTCAATCCAGAGTACATCGAATTATCAAGTTGTGAAATCTCTGTCTTCAATTTATCATAGAGATTTGTCCTATATGCGGCAAGTGTCGCATAATACATATACATATCCTTCCACAGATTTATCTTTCCATTCAAATAAGACACATGTACAGATAGCACTTTATCTGGTATCTTCGACAAGCCCTCTCTAACTAAATCACTATTCTTAACAACTCCCAATGAGGACAAATGACTCTTTGAGTCACTAATTATAGCTTGTGCTTTATCTATGGGGAAACGACTTTCCAGATCTCTATTGTTAAAAGAGAATGAGTTACATTCATTAATGAACGCGACCTCGGAAGAATAGGAATCCACAGTTCGTATAATACGTGAGAAGTCCTTGTCAACAGAGCTTCCGGTTTGCAAATAACCTTGCTGTCTCCCATAAGAACGAAGACGGTTATCCTCGGCTTTTATGAAATTAAGATCCGCACCTGACCATACATTTCCCCTAAACACATAATCAGCCTGGACTATGAATTTGTCAGCATATGCCGAATACAAGGTCTTGAGTAAGAACTGTTGATTCTGTTGATTCCCCACGGAGTCAGTCAGAGACGCCCCCAATCTATTCATTGAAGCATAATCGTCAATATGATACTTGACAAGATCATATGTATCTTTACAGAACCTGTTATCTGGTTGATTAGAAATATCTTTGATTTCCTGACTGACTCGGCGGGTGAACTGATTCTCGGGAAGATCAGTAGAATCCACTTCAGTTGTCTTGGTATAACCGAAATAGATTGCTAACACAATCCCGATAATTGCCAATATTGCTAAAACGATTTTAAGAAATTTCATTATTCCTCTTTTCTAAAAAGTCCGGACAACCATTCCCAGAAACTGCGCTTTTCTCTTGACGGCATAATCACATTGGCGGAATTATCACTGGTATCTGACACATTCATCTCTTGTTCAATGTTTTGTTCCTCCTCAAATTCACCATCTTGAGTGTTCTTCTCAAACTGTTCTGTTTCCATAGCTTTGCGATTCTCTTCAACGACAAAGGAATTAAGCGTGTCAATAATATCCCTTAACGAATGATATTTTACTCCATCTCCCCATAATCCTTTAAGATGATCTTCCATTTTACTAATCATGCCGTTATTATCATTATTAGTGCATAATTCATAAAACTTAGATAGTTCACCTAATTGGCTTATATAACCTGGGTCCCATTGACTAATATGGAATTGTCGCATATCGATAAAACCACGATATTGAAGTGCCGAGGTAACCCGTTTGTTCAACGAAGCGTCATCCTTAACTGCAGACTTATTAGAATACTCTTGTAACTTACTTGCAAGAAGTTCAGATCCTCCAACATATTCAGAGACCAACGCTACAAGTCGCTCGTTATTATACTTCCTAATCGTTCGGAACTGAAACACATTCCATATTAAAGAAGCGGCTAACGCGACACCAAGAAGAAGAGGAACAAGATGACGTCTCAGCCAATTGGACGGCTTGGTTTTATTCCTACCTTGCTGATCATCGCCAAATTGAGGCTTATTCGCACTATGTGGTTTAGGTTCTAATTCAACTGCAATGCTGCTTTGGGATGAACGAGGATTCAAATTACACGGCGGTTCAGTAATGTAGTGTTTCTTATAAAACTCAATAGAATAATCATAGTCAAGCTCCTCGTTCTTAAAAACCAACTTTCCTCCAATACTACTTTTCCTTATTCCATTAGGATCCGTGTAGGAAATCTCTACCGAGTAAACCTTATCTCTGGTTTCCTTATCATAAAAGATGAATGAAATCTCCTTCCTCTCCACCGCTTGTATGGAAAGGATGTCACCGGTAGTGGCCGCAGGAAGGAATGAAAAAAACGCAGTAATATAATCACCTTTTGATGCATGAATTGACCAAGACTGATTAAGTTGGGCACCTTCAAAATGCAACTTCCCATTATCTAGATGTACCTCATCCCCATTAGTGTTCGTACACTGGAAGAGTTCCATTTCAATTGGACTTCCTCGAAGGACAAACTGAGGCTGAAAATCCATCGAAAGGATATCAAGGTTGACCGGTAAGACTCGTACGGTTTTATTGTTTTCATCAATTTCCAAGTAATCTTTAAGGCTCTCAATAGTCCCAGATTGATCGAAAGCATGATAGTGGGTTTTGGACCACTCGATGTGTATTCTATCTTTTTTGTGGAAATGCCCGTTGTTTCTCAGAGATGATTTAATCCCGTCAGGCATTGTTAGCTTGACGGTTGCATATGACGATGAATCAAGAATCAACCTATATCTCTTGTTCTCAAGGTCAATTCGACCAGACAGATCAGCATCTGGGCAATACTTAAAAACGCTCAAGGGGTTCTCTGGTCTTTCCTTAAGAACAGAATCCACCAAGAATACTTGAGAATACTGTGCATATTCTTTCTGATACGGATTCTCGAAATATGAAGCAAGCTGTTCGCCCGTCGCATAATAGATGAATCCTGCTTCTTTCTCTCCTCTATTAAACTGCTGGACATCCAGGTGGTCGATGGAAACAATCTTGGCGTCATATTGATTGGCAAGGGTTGCCAATTCAGCCCAATTCTCAGGATTCCCACCTATGTAGTAATCTGGTGCGTACCGCTCAAAATAAGTCGACGATAACAGATCCAGCAACTCAACAATGCTCGCCCCATCAATATATCTATCGTCCGGGACAAAGATTGAGAAACTGATATTCCCAAGATTGGCACGCTGGACATCATAACCAACTACGTACTTTGAATAAATACGTCCACCTTGTTCGAAAGCAATAGAATAGACACTCTTCCCGTAAAGGTTTTGTTGGTTTCGAGCATTTATCGACTGAATATCTGTCCCAAAACGAAAGAATTCCTTCGGCGTAGGTACGGGATACAACACCTTATAACCATCTTTTCTTCCCTGAACAAAGACTTTCATATTGGTCACGCATTAAAGAAATCAAAAATACTCGTTTTGGAACTAGTGGCGGGAATACGTTCCATAAGGATGTCAAGAAGTCGATCGGCGTATTTCCCGTCAAAATTACAAATCTGTTGGAAGTAAACCTTCCCCAACGAGAACGGCTCCAAGGTCAATCTGCCACCATTGATACTGTTCTCGCGACATATACTCTTCAGACTCTCGATAAAGGAACCATAGCCTTGCGCATCAAGAAACTTCCTCGAGTATTCAATTTGCTTAGACCGCTCCTCGGGGACATTATTCCCATTTTCATCAAGAAGAAGGTCGCATTTTGTCAGGACAACGTAGATTGCATCCGAAGTCTTATTGAACATTTTATTCAAATACGCCGCTGCTGCTTGCAGATAGTCTTCCCTTTTAACCCCGAGTCCATCTTTGCGATTATCGCGTCCGGCCTCAATAAAGAAAAAATGGATTTTCTTGTTTGGACTGGAAAGGAACTTCTTCAAAGAATCGAATGTTTTTTCATGTGCCTGCGTAGGAAGTGACAGGTTATGAAACTTGTAGAAGAAGCAATCGAAGATTTCTCCGGACAGTTCGATTAACGAGACGGAACGTTTTTTCTTCTCTCCAGGCTTCTGAAGAGTGAACGGTAAATACTGCGTTGTATCCAAGGGACTAGGAGGCGGTAAAAAGTCGTTAGCTTGATTGTCGTGAGAAAAAATATTCTTCAGTTGAACGGCATAATGAGAACCGGGGCCAGAGGCGATGCATAAACACCGCCGATAATCTGCCATTTGGAGCAGTGCACCTAATGCACATGTTTTACCCGAGCCAGGACTGCCCCAAAAATAGACTTCCGTGAATCCTTCCGGAATACTGTCCGGAGTTTTTCCAAGTTGAAGCATGGGGGAATCAATTGATCCCAAATTTTTGATTGCACTCTCAGGAATTCCACAGACTTCAATGAGTTCAGATCTAGAGACAGTCCCGTTCTCCATAAAATTCTGAATCTCTATAGGCGAAAAAGTGTTTGGATTAGTTTTAATCCTATCAAGGATGAGCTGATGATTATACTGTTGGTTCTCCTTCTGCCTCCGTAGTCTTGCGATTGCATCCTCTGCCTCTTTTACATGAGAACAAGATGGATACTTTGCAATAAATTCCAATAATTGCTCCTCTGTTCCATTTTTAACCTGCTCCCACGCATTCTCGACAACCTGTTCTTGTTGCGAGAGAATGCTCTTGATAGTCCGGCGTTTTGTGGCGTCCAACTCATCAGTATCCTTAAGTTCATCCAATGTTACAATCCCTTGTTGAATCACCTCTGCCAACTGCTCGGCCGACAAGTCAGCGACATTTTCCAATATAAAATCTTTATCCATATCAGATATAATTATGCTTATTACAATTCATTGTCTAGTTCTTTCTCACGACCAAAAACACACTTAAATCCGGGGAAACGACTATCCCTTTTCGTGATAATCCAAGAGAAAAGCATCAATGCCCAAATGGCAACCGAAAGAATAATAGGGATGGCTCTGGGACGCTCCATATCAGTCAATAGAGGCGTAACGTCTCCAAACGATAACTTATATGAAAAGTCTTGCGCAACTTCTCCTTTCTCTCTTACTTTAGAAAACCCAATCAATTCCTCAAGCCATCCGGATGCCTTAGCGGACAAATCATTTGCAACAATTGGAATTCCAATGGGTTTCCACTGAGAAACCACCTCCTTCTGTTCTTTGAGCCATTTTGTAGCAACATCCTTAATTCCTTTTCTATAAACAGAATCCGAGTAATTAGTCGGAAACAAGTCGGCATGCAATGTAAATAGCTTATTCTCAATCTGATCATTGTCCGAAATACCTACTGCACCGAATCCGTATTCCGTATAGTCGGTCGGACGCGTCCTCTGAGCAGCAACTACGCTATTCAAGTTCGCCTCATAAAATGCTTCCCGATTCTTGGCATACGTTTCATATTCATCAAACATCTTCGTAGCACCTTCGATTGAAGAAAGCAGGGTCTCCTTTATCTTCTCTTGCTTTGAAGAAACAGTAAAATAATGGGGGAACAATAGGTAACTCACCCCAATGAATAGAATCGTAAACAAAAAAACCGAAGAAAACTCAACTATAATATGAGTTTTGAAATCTCGCCTTACGGTCTTCTGTAATTTGGCAAAGAAAGCAAGCCCACCAAGGACAAGCGTTATACCGACAGACACCAAGATGCTGGTCAGCAGATTACCTTCGGTAACGAAATTTAGACCCAAAAAACAGATAAAGCCGAACGCAACAGCCGCTAGCAATGTTAGCAAATCTGCCAAAGAGAAACGGGAAGCTTTCATCTTCTTATCTTCTATTATTGTTTATTCTATTCAGTTCATTATTAACACGATCCAACTCTCGTTGCAATCTTTCACGCTCCTGTTCCAACTGAGCCCGGCGATCATCATCGGGAGAAGATACCGGTTGCGTGACTCCGGGGTTGGAAGGATGTGGCGCGGAAACATCTGAGTTCGAGACAACGCCATTGACGACAGTAAAAGTACAGATATGGACAGCCTGTCCAATTTCACTTGCCACACCGGAATAAGTATCCGTCTGCCCCTCATGTTTTACATTAACCGTATAAGGGGTGTCCTTCGACGATGTATGTTGCTTATAGAAAAGAACATACACATTATAGTCACCATTTGGAGCTCCACCTGAAGGCCAGAAGATGTTTTCGATAGGTTCTTGACTATCTGGATACTCGACATTCATGTCAATTTCCAACTGACCTCTGGTAGACGAGCGTTTGTTCTTGAACCATATCGTTTCCCCATTTGGATCCGTACAAATTAAGTCAAGGTCATTATAATTCTTCCATTCAAGAAGAATCTGAACATCCCCCGTGGAAGGGACAGGAGGTTCTTCCTCTTCGTAGGAACCATTCTTGACCATCTCAAGAGCTTTGTCCAACTGAATCAATCTGCCGATATCCCCAGTCGTAGGAAGTCCAGTCGCCTTCAAAACATATATTATCTTTTTCGTCGTAATGGATGGATCGATACTCTTGATGAGAGCAACAGCACCAGAGACTATCGGCGCTGCCATACTGGTTCCACTCATCATTGTATACTCATTATTCCCAACCGTGCTGACAATATCAACACCAGGAGCAGAAATCGTCGTATCGTCACCAAAATTGCTAAAATCAGTCCGATCAAGGATTTGATTCTGTTTTCCAGTCGCAGAAACGGTGATAAACAATTCGGGACGATGAAGTGCATCTACTCCTGCGAGAATATTTTCGTTTCCAGCAGCAACGACAATTGTACAGTTCTTCTTCGCAGCGATTCGCATAACTTCTCGCCACAATCTCTCCTCCTCCTTGAAATGGTTATTAACCAAATCCTGTTGAGCAGGTAAAGGCAACTGATCCGCTTGTGCGAATGAAACACCAAGGGACACATTCACAACATCGGCACCTTGATAAATTGAATACAGAATACCATCCAGAACCGAAGTAATGGTTATTACTCCCCGATTATCGGCAACTTGTACAGGCATGAGCCGACAAGCTGGTGCTATTCCACATAACCCCTGCCCATTCTCAGCTAGAGCGACTGCAGTCCCAGCGACATGAGTTCCGTGATCTATTTGCTGGCTATAGACCTCACTTGAATGGGTCCAGACATTATATGGTTTGACGACCTTTGATTTAAACTCTATATGGTTAACATTGAAACCATTATCTACCACTGCAATGGTAACGTTCTTGGATCCAGTGGAATAATCCCAACCACCATATGCTTTTATCACAGGGAAGTACCAGGAGTAGTCCGGATTAGTGAAACCCGGATCTGAAGGTGTATACTGCCCCTCAAAGAGTGTCTCATCAAAAACATACAACTCATAATCCGGAGCGAATTTCGGCGGTATCTCCGCCTTTAGAGCCTGACGTTCTTCGGAAGGAATAGCTATCTGAAGACGTTTTACGACATCGTCATAGTAAACAATCCTATATCTATCTGACGGATAAACACTCTTAAATGCCTTTGCAAAGTCTAAAATGCTCTTATCCTCATTCTCCATAAGGATATTGAGCCTATTGGCAACAATACTCGGATTCCCGGGAACGATGAGGAAATCATCGGATGGCGGTAAAACCCCCTGATTTGGCGGAAGAATCCCATCATATCCAGGAGGAGTTGGTGTTTGCCCATAAGGATTGGTTGGATTAAAAATGCCTCCCACTGTCTGATTACATCCAGGAATCAAACGAGAGACAAGCCATGCAAGAAGAAGCAACAACAAGAGCAGAAGCAACCATCTTAGCCACTTCCAAATAAATCTCCAGTTACACTTGCGGGGATTCTTTATTCTGACAGGTTCTGGGGCCGGTCCTGGCGTTGGTATCGGTTCCGGTGCAGGAGCCGGCGGCTCAACAACAGGAGGTGGGACGACAGGAGGCTCCTCCGGAACAACTTCTTGTGTGGACTTTGTCCGTTTGAGCATACTCTTTCTAATCTCACTGATGTCTTCTCGGACATTTTCTTTCATCTGCATTCCCCAAGCTCCGAGAACGACTTTTCCATCATAGCAGTACAAAAACCGTTCATCCACCACCTTAATTGCATCAGTGATGAATCTTGCCTCATCCAATTTCCCGGCATCGCTAAGTTCCTGGGCTTTGGATTGATAGTGAGAGACAGTCTCGTCCTTTATTACTTGATACCTAGTTCGTTCTTCATCGGACAGTTCGGAGAACAATCTCGGCTCTTCAGTTGAGCGAATTCCATGGAATTCCACCTTATCGTCCTCAACAACCGGCCATGCAAGAAAGTCCCGATATTGTGGATCTATGACTTTGGCAATGACTCCCTTCGCGGCATTATATCGCTCAAAGATAGACTTGCCACCAATAATTTGAAGTGCTTTGAAGTACCTCAAATCAGTGGTGAACAAATGCTGATGATTAATTACCTTTGCCATATCAGACGTGAATACTGGAACACTCCTTAATTATTAGTCCGAGACGTTCATTTGCGACGACATCATAATTTGGTATGTCGCAAACCGAAACGAAGCCTATCTTAAGACGATTGTACCAGTCAATATAATTCCTATAGCTTGGCAACAACCGCATTTCTTCCGGATGCGACTTAAGAATCTCCGTCCAGTTTTCAACCCGATAAAACATCTTTTCAAGAGATGTCCCCGAATCGGAAACAGTATCGAAGACCAGCCCAAGTCCATTCCGCTCATTAGCCTGCTTCATGCTTGTGATTTCCGCCTTATCAAAGTAATCGAAACCGACACTTTGGATACACCTATTCAAAAGTTCGGCACTAATATCAGCGACTATTTCGTAAGGGAGATCCGTTTTTCCATGCCCATCCACATACCCACGGATATGTCTTGCAATAACATTCGTTAGGTCAATCTTGGAGAACAACTTCTGAAACATCTCCACAATATCCTGAAGTGATGAATTCCCGTCCTCTACCAGGAGATGTTGTACCATTCTTTTATCCGGAGAGAATACGCTGGAACACCAATAATCCAGAAGAGCTTCTGCTAACTGTTGCGCATTATTCTTGATAAAGTCTTCACCTCCGGATATTAAATCATCCAGATCGACATGTCTGGCAATCAGTTCCTTTCTGAACTGTTCCTTCTGTTCGTCAGTGACCTTTTCGTAATGCCTACATAACTTTTCAAAATATGATTGAACATTGTCATCAGGTTCTACCGGTACCATAATGCGATAGGTGCTATAAATATCTTGATTAATGACATCCTGATGCTCAATGTCATCAATACACTCCCTAAACAGGTGAAGCACTGCACCCTCATCGACCATCAGGTCTCTCATCATCCTTCCGTACTGTCTGATTCCATCAGCAGCAAAGGATGTGTCAAGTTTAAGCTGAATGTTGCCAGCCGTGGTCTTTGCCCGTAATAATTCCTCATCCTTATCCGCACTATGATAATGCCTATTCAACTCAGCTTTAATCGCATCAAGAATTTGTACCAAATCTGTCTTTATCTTGGTCTGACGAGCCGCCTTACTATTCGCAGCGGCAACCGTAAGCTTCGTGATGATAAGTTCAGTACCATCCTTATTTATACTAGCAGCAGCATCCCATGATGCAGCAGGGTCCTCAAAATGTTTCTTGACAAAATCGTATTCGATGAAAGACTGGCGCAATTCTTTTCGGAAGTTCGGGTTCTGAGGGAGAATAACCTCCTCCTTTTCTTCCTTGTACTGATTGTATCCAATGAAAAGTCTGCTTGGAGTTTCAGACTTCTCGAAATCACGAAGAAGATATATATTTCTGAAATAAGGCTCCGTCAGTGTCCAGTTATTGAACCATGAGTATGTCGGGTTCTCAACTTCAATGTATTCTTTAGCAAGAGTAGTATCAAAGCGCTGCTTCCACCTATAGTTCAAAGATGACTGATCCCTCCCGTCATGAAGGGGATCATAAGCCATATTGACATTAAAGAACGTCCCGATAATGAAAAGAGGGGAAATCTTTGAGGTTTCGATATACTTTTCTCGGACATCCGCATCTTTTCCTATGACCTTCCCAATCCAGTTATTCAGCAAACCAGGCATAAAGCGCTGGGCTGTCTGTTCATGTTTAGCGCAGAACATAAGTATCCTGATGCGTTCAGAATCGGAATACTTATTAAACAGATAAGCGACCTTGCCTCGCAAAAGAAGCGCTGGTATTGATTTCTTTTCTACAGCGTTCAATTGTATTTCCATCCTAGATCTGGCGCCTGGAAAATCCAGCAAATCCGTATACTCTAAGAAAGGCTTGTCTTTGACCAGTTCTTTGGGCTGACCAAAAACAAGTTCTGCCGTCAGGGCGCACAGAAAACTCTTGGAGAACACCACCTGTGATCCGTTCTGCAGTAAAACAGAAGTAGTCGGGGTATAATTGGGTTCAAGGTGATCGGGGTTGGAATAAATCTCATGCATGCGTTTGACATCCAACAAAGTGCCATACGTATACAATACAGACTCTATCGGGAGGTACAATTCCTGGGCAAAGTTCAGTTTTTGATATTCGGAGATTAGCTGGCCAAACAACTCCGTAAATGCACGGTCCTTATTCCATAAAAGGCAAAACACGTCCTTCCATCTTCCAGGCTCCACTGCCTGAATCAGTTGGGGAATCTCCTTAAAGAAACCGGAATCCTTTATTCGGTCTGCCTTTTGGAAATATGCCTCGAAATAATCCTTGATGTCAAGGACGTCATCCTCGGTCAATACTGACTGTGTTGGGGGCAATCCCTTGAATGACTCTTTTAACTCCTGAATGCCTAGTTTCAATTCCTCGGCCGTAAAGAGATGAACCTCTGGAGTCTCCTTTAAAATAATATCGTTGTAGAAACTATCGCAAAGGACCAAAATCAAGTCTGCCGGAGAAAGCAAAACGGCTTTGATGGGGAACTTGGCGTCAATCGGAGTGTAATTAACAGAAAAACGGGATACTAGAGACGTGGATTCACTTCCCCCGCCGGGAGGATTCACTGCCTCGATAAAGTTGTACTGCGTACCATCACCCCCTTGTAGAGAGAACTGATTGTGCTTTCCAGAAAGAAGGCTGCTTACCAGATATGATTTACCCACCTGGCTTTCTCCATAGATAGCCGTTGCCGGATTGCTTTCAAGTACCAGTCTTTTCTTCTTTAGCTCCCTGCGGCACTTTACGAGCACATCATGTGATTCTCTACGCTTATTGCCCTCCAATGCTGATTGAATCCATGAATTCGCCTTCTCAATAACCTGCAATTGTTGTTCTATGCACTGTATCATATCCTTGGGAGTTAAGCATTGTTAACATTTAAATTGAAGATTCCGGAGTCCAACCAGAAATTATCCACTTCAGACATGCTCTGAACCTGCATGTTGATGAAATACCTATTTACCGGAGCACCTTGAGCATCTTTAATACTATCTACCGTTATCTGTTCCTTATCAGCGACAAAATCACGTGATAAGCTCACTTCTAGCGGGAAACCTCGCATGATTTTTTTCTTTTCGCCCTCAATCGCCATCGCAACAGTATTATCATCGACATCGTCGTCGTAGCGACCCCGCACACGGTCTTCAATTCTATAGTCATTAAAATCAATCATGTAAAACGGTCTGGATGGATATGACGGGATATCTCTCTGCCTGGTTCCAATTCTATAAGGCAACGAATTGACCTCAATAGTCGCAACGTTGTTATCTGGAGTCAAGAAAGAATTAGTGTAAACTAGATTCTCATCAAGATACCCGAAGAAATCCGTTGTTGGACGAAGCCTTGCATTTAGTTCTGAGAGATCTAGGGTAAAACCGTTGAGACCGCCATTTGAAGCAAGCTGACCAATCATTGCTCCAGTGGTAACAATAGATTTCGGATTAATGAATCCACCATTTCCATCAATAAACGGATAACGTTTATCTTCAGGGTACCAACGCCCAACTCGATAATCGTTCATAGCTTTCAACCTATTGGGAGAAATAGCGAAATAGTCCAGGAATAAAGACGTAAGCGGTTCCAAGGATGTCGGCCTTCCTGACAGAAGAACGATATCACACTGGTAGCAAGAAAAAAGCGACGATATCTTCCCGACCAAAGAATCGAATACTTTCTTTATCAGAGCAGCGACTACACTCTTGTCATAGGTCCATGTGATATCTTGAAGCCTAAATCCAAATGACTCTTCAAAATGATCCAATACCGGTTTTGTGGGGACATTAGTAGCAAAAATATCATCGAAAGAAAGTTCCCGACTCTCTTCTTTATTCTGCCTCATCAATTCAAGGTAGTAGGATACTATCGGCACTGACACCTGAATATTGAAATCGCTTCTAAGTTGTCGATTACGATAACTGACGCCATTGTTAGTACCCAAGAATGGCTGCAAAACATCCACGGGATTCTTTCCCATTTGCCGAAGCTTCTGCTCGATAGGAGAATACTTCCCTTCTATAACTAACTGATGGACCAGTTCCTTCAACAAATCATCACCAGCCTTATAAAAGCTATCCCAAAACAAAGGTACAGGTGTCAGCTGACATTGCTGACCACCATCTTTGAACTTGTATGCAGCTATCATGACATCGGTCGTCCCCGCGCCAATATCGACGGACCCGATTGTCAATGATTTTTCATTATACCCCTCGAGATCATCACGAACCTTCCCGTAGAAATTGAAATACTCGCGGACATGCCTCTGATATCGTTCTTTGATTTCCGCATAAAGAAATACAAAATGTGCGGAGGTAGCCTCATCATAAATCCAGTCCGTCCGGTTTGCAATCGATTTCGCAGACGGAATGACCTGCACCTGCTTTCGTAGTTCAGCATCGTCACATTCTTCACTGAAGGTGTTATTGTAGAACCGATTAAGCATAATAGCAGCATCTTCGGCACACTTTCTCAAAGCCAACTGTTCAACATGTGACATAGCCGTCGGAGCGGTGATGATGATCCTACCGATTTTCCTGGGCATGGATTCATCTCCCCAGTATGAACGCTGCTCGTAAGAATTGATCTGAAGTTTGGCTTGAGACAAGATTTCCAAAAACGCGAATGTCATAAGCGTCTTTCTGGAATAATGCATCATGATGCCACCATTTCCGTCAAGATTCAAGGAACCGTCTGTCTCCAATTGCTCGGAAATACCCGGGACAAAAATAGAGTGATTCTGTTCCTCTTCACCAGGGACAAATACAAATTCCCACTCATTTTTCTGTGGTCTGGAATCCCAGAGATATCGCTTCGGACTTGAAAAGGTACTGTTCTTTTCCGCTCCAATATTCATATTCGCCGCCTTATGGATAAGATCGCCGGCTTCCTTCCCCAAGCGTATAAAAGAGGGATATACAAACTGGCGGCTATTAGCAAGCCCAAAATTACCGCCAAGGTCGGCAGTTCGAAACGCGAGACGCATATCAAATGAATCCCGATGTTTGTTCAATTCGCCATCAGCCTTGACTGGGGCTGTAAAATCCTGAAGTTCAAGCGGACTACACTTAGTAAAGTCTCCGCCGTCAAACAATACCGCACAAGTACGTGAATTACCAATATCGACAACCAGATCCACATCTCCTTGCCCAACATTGGCGTCGGAAAACAAGGTAAGTTGAGGGATATCCGCAAACTTCGACAGATAACGCACAATAAACATATACAAGGCGAGATATCTCAGTTTTGGCATACGGATTCCTCGAAGTTCCTGAATGCTGTCAACCCCATGGAATAGTTTTAGGAAATAACGATCAACCCATTCACAGTTAAACTCCTCAGAACAATATGAGACCAGCTTAAACTCATTATTGCAAATCGCAAAAGTTTTGCTGCGCTCGGTGCTATTAGTAAATACTGGGGTCTCATTCAGATCTTCATTCTCATAATCCTCTCTTTCAAAAACGGATCGTGTATCGAATGCCAACAAAAGGATATACTTCCGCTCTCTCCCAGAAACACTCTTCGGTATAAACTTACCACGACACCAATTTGTTGGGCCAAAAGCACTCTTCTTACCCTTCAGCGTGAAAAAAGGAATAGGGAACCATTTATTCTCTATCTTACCCCATTCTTCAGTTCTAATCTGCCCAACTGTGATATCAAAACAACCGGAATCCACAGCGTCCTCAGTATCAATCCGAATAATGGACTTTTCATCAAACTCCTCATCCTGACGAATGTTGTCCCAAGTTTCGGTTACTTCGCCTTTAATTGCATAGCCGAGATCCGCCAGAGCATACTTCTTCACCCAAACTTCATCATCAGTGAAATAATGGGCAATCTCAATCTTTTTTTGTTGTTCATCAACATCCAACCATTCATGAAAAAACATTCTGAACTGGTTGTTTGAATCAAAAGAGACAGGAAGTGATAAAAACTGAATTCCTGTATTGGCAATTAGGTTCATATTGTGTTATTAATGATTCTGAAATATCCCTTTATCGGCTCTCGCCGCAAGGACTCCTAAAAAAAACATTAGCATGATAGTATACAAAGTTAATGATTTCTTTTTATCAGTTTACTATTCATAACGTACTTTCTTTATGAATCATATTCATTCCCTATTGTTTTTGCCGACTCTAGACCATACTACGAGACGAACCCCAACAACCTTATTCCCATCACAAAGACAATATGCCGTCAAGGAATTAAGGAGTATCATCATGGGCTCCTGTATGCGCTAAAGACCGTCGAGATGGACCCATCCACGTTATTTGCTTGAAAGGAAAAACGGGCCTAGCATCCAAGATAGAAAGAGGCTATCGTGAAACAGTCGCGCACGGTAGCAAAACCGTATTTCACACGCAGAAACCGACACAGAATCATGCTGAAAAGGAAATCGTGAGTCTGATTACCTCCTTTTCTTTTTCCCATTGCTTTATTATCGTTGCGTCAAAATGAGGAGGCTTTTCCAGGCCATTGTACCAAATCTGATATCTTTTCCGCTGTAAGTCTTCGCCGGGGGCCGGTGTGCTCCTGCGGATTTCGGATTTCAGCTGCTAGTGAGCAGGCGGGGAGGCAGCGGTCCCGGAACGGGATGACGGCGTGTGTTTGAGCGCTAGTTAGGCCCGCTCGCGGGACTAACTGAGCGAGTTAGCCGTCAAGCGCCTTCCTGCCTACGCGAATAGCTGAAATCCGTCATGACGCAGGAGTGCAT
>JAEEGL015672757.1_pt1 | contig 36344 bp, 30 predicted proteins | sample 9134231 | NCBI WGS metagenome assembly JAEEGL01 (sample SAMN16246548, study PRJNA631951) | gut metagenome | biome: gut microbiome; feature: rumen; material: fiber-attached | host: Bos | place: Iran: Karaj | collected 2018-10 | reverse complement strand
TCAGTCATCCTCGCTTCGCTCGGATGCCAGCCCCCTTTACACAAGGGGGCCTTTCGTTTGGCATATCTCAAATCCTCGGCTCCCCCTCGGGGGGAGCTGTCGGCGTCAGCCGACTGAGAGGGGGTCGCGCTCCTCCTCTCCGCCCCTCTCCGCCTCGTTTTGCTCGGCACCTCGGCGGGGTCCTCAAAGCGAACGAAGTGAGCTTTGGGGTTCACGCCTGCCCCACAACGGGGGAAGGCGAGTTATAGTCCGGCTTTACATCTCAAAGACGGTTTGTTTACGTTATCATACACCTTTTCACAGATACGTTTTGTTCCGGAAAAAAGCCGCGGTTCCCCGCGGCTTTTTCAGGGGTCGGTACGCCCCCGGCATATATTTTTCAGTTCCGGCAAAGGTCTGTCAGCGGCCGCCGAGGGTCGCGAGCATGACCGCCTTTATCGTGTGCATCCTGTTTTCCGCTTCGTCAAATACTATCGAGCGGGGCGACTCGAAAACGCCGTCGGTGACCTCCATGCAGTCGAGACCGAATTTTTCGTGTATCTTCCTGCCGATGTCCGTGCCGAGATCGTGGAAGGACGGCAGACAGTGCATGAAACGGCACTGTTCCCCCGCCTCGTCCATGAGTTCTTCGGTCACTCTGTACGGGGTGAGATCGGTTATGCGTTCCTCCCAGACGGAGTCGGGCTCGCCCATCGAGACCCACACGTCGGTATAAATGACGTCGGCGCCCCTGACGGCCTTATGCGGGTCGGAGGAGAGCGTCACCGAGCCGCCGGTCTCAGCGGCTATCTTCCGGCACTGAGCGACGAGCCGGGGATCCGGGAAGTATTTTTCGGGGGCGCACGCCGTGAAAAGCATACCGGCCTTGGCGCAGCCGACCATGAGCGAATTGCCCATGTTGTAGCGGGCGTCGCCCATATATACGAGCTTTCTTCCCTCAAGTCCCCCGAAATGCTCTTTCACCGTCAGAAAGTCGGCGAGGATCTGCGTCGGGTGGAATTCGTTAGTCAGCCCGTTCCAGACCGGGACGCCGGAGTATTTCGCGAGGGCTTCGACGATTTCCTGCCCGTATCCGCGGTATTCGATGCCGTCGAACATTCGCCCGAGGACCCTCGCCGTGTCGCGGATGCTCTCCTTTTTGCCTATCTGCGACCCGTCGGGGTCGAGGTATACGGGATGCATGCCGAGATCCGCCGCCGCGACCTCGAAGGAGCAGCGCGTGCGCGTGCTCGTCTTTTCAAAGATCAGCGCGACGTTCCTGCCCTCGCAGAACCTGTGGGGCACGCCGTTTTTCTTCATCTTTTTGAGCTCTGCCGCGAGGTCTGTGAGCCCGTTTATCTCATCGGGAGTAAAATCGAGAAGCTTGAGAAAACTCCGTCCTTTTAAATCCATGCGGGGGCACTCCTTAAAAAATAAATCGCCGGAATTGTATCATATCCGCGCGGTTTTGTCAATATCCGGACTTTTCAAACCCCCGTTTTTATGATATAATTTTCCCGGGAGAGAACAAAATGCTTTTCATAGGGAAGACAAAACTTGAATACGGTCTTATGCTCGCGCCGATGGCGGGGGCGACCGACCGGGCGACCCGGGAGATCTGCCGCGAGCACGGCGCCGAATATACCGTCTCGGAGATGATCTCATCCGCCGCGATAAAATACGGAGACGAATATACCCTTGCGCTCGGGCGGCTTTCCCCCGGCGAGCTCCCCGCCGCCGTTCAGATATTCGGACACGACCCGGAAACCATGGCTTACGCCGCCGAAAAGGTCCTCGAGGACGGGGAAAAGCACGGCGCCGTGCCGTCGGCCGTCGATATAAACATGGGCTGCCCCGTCAGAAAGATAGTCGGAAACGGCGACGGATCGGCGCTCATGAAGACGCCGTCCCTGATTTGCGATATCGTCTCGGCCGTTAAAAAGGCCGTTCCCGTCCCCGTTACGGTAAAGATCCGCACGGGCTGGGACGCGGAGCACAAAAACGGAGCCGAGGCGGCGAGGGCCGCCGAGGCGGGCGGCGCCTCGCTCATCACCGTCCACGGAAGGACGAGGGCGGACATGTACGGGCCGGGGGTCGATCTCCTTTCGATCGGGGAGATAAAGCGCGCCGTCTCGGTGCCCGTCGTAGGAAACGGGGATATAAACTGCGCGGCCGACGCCCTGAAAATGTTTTCCGAAACGGGCTGCGACGGGATAATGGTCGGACGGGGGGCGATCGGGCGCCCGTGGATCTTTTCGGAGATAAGGGCGGCCCTGACGGGCTCGGTCTTCGTTCCTCCCGACGCCGGGCGGATCGTGCAAACCGCCCTGGATCAGCTCGGGCGCGCGGCGGAGTACAAGGGAGAGCGGACCGCCGTCGCCGAGGGGAGGCGGCTCGTCGCCGCGTATTTCAGGGGATTCCGCGGCGCTCCGCGGCTCAGGGACGCGCTGAACAGATGCGAAACGCTCGGGGAAGCTAGGGATATAATCCTTTCGATCCTTCCGATGACTTCCGAAGCCTTTCGATGACAAGCCGCCGAAAGATCGATAAACAGGCGAAAATATGCGTATTCAGACGCCATCTGTCAAAAGATGTCCGAAAATGTATTGACAAAAAGATTTTTTTGCGCTATAATACGACAAATAATCAAACGCGCGGACGACCGTCCGCCGAAACGGGAATATGAAAAAAGGCGTTCTGACAAAAATAATATCACTCCTTTTGCTCGCGTCGGTCCTTGTCGCCTCGGCGTCCTGCTCGACCGGGGATCCGGGCGCTCACGAGCACACGCACGGGCCGGAGAGCACGGCGGCGGGCGCGGAAAGCGATCCCTTGCCCGTGACCGGAACGGTCGCGACAACTGACCGGGCGACGGAGACGGAAACCGGGACCGAAACCGAAACGGAAAGCGGGATCGAGACCGATTTCCCGACCGTGACCGAGACGGAGCCCCCGACCGTGACCGAGACGGAGCCCCCGACCGTGACCGAGACGGCGCCTCCGGTCGAAACGACAGCTCCGCCGTGCGAACACGAGTATTCGGTCACGAAAAGGGTCGAGCCGACTTGTACCAAAAAGGGCAGCGAGACCTACGCCTGCGTAAAATGCGGCGATTCATATAAGATCTCGCTTTCGAAAATCGCGCACGACGACCTGAGGACGATAACGCCGCCCACCTGCGGCGCCGAGGGCTTCACGACCGTTACCTGTCAGATCTGCGGAAGAACGCTCAGGGAGGACGTCATCCCGGCGACGGGCGAGCACGATTACGACAGCGTTGTGACCGAGGCGACCTGCGGCTACGCGGGATATACGACCCTCACCTGCCGGGTATGCGGCGACGTCACGGTGACGGACGTCGTACCGGCGACCGGCGAGCACGAGGACGTCACGACCGTCGTCCCGCCCACCTGCGCAACGGCCGGATATACCGAGATAAGATGCCTGAAATGCGGGAGGGTGACGAACACCGACTCCGTTCCCGCGACGGGCGAGCATAATTTTGAGACTAAGACGACCCCCGCGACCTGCGTGAAGGACGGCGCAACCGTGACGAAATGCTCCGTCTGCGGGCTTGTGACGGAGTCGCAGGTCCTTCCGGCGACGGGAAAACACGAATATCAGAAGAAGGTCGTCCCTCCGACCTGTTCGACCGAAGGCTTCACCGCGACGTGGTGCGCCCTCTGCGGCCGGACGGAGTATTCCGAAAAGGTCCCGGCGGCGGGGCACAATTACGACGAGGGGGAGCCGGTCGAGGCGACCTGCCTGACGGGACCCGCCCTGCGGCACGTGTGCTCCGACTGCGGACATATATGGAACGAGGAGACCGGTCCGATGCCGTATCACGCCTTTTCATGGACGGCGCCGAGCGCGAAAAAGGCGGTCACGGCAAGCGGAAAGATCGAGGTCTCCTGCGGCGTCTGCGGCGCGACGGCGGAATACGATTTCACCCTGCCCGAGGGAGGGCATAAGATCACCGCCCTCACCGTGACGAAATACCCGACCTGCAAGGAGACCGGGGAATACACCTTCGACTGTCCGCATTGCGGAAAGACCCTCACGGGGACGGTCGGCAAAATACCCCACGGAAACGGAGTCCAGGCGTGCTACACGACCCGCGACTGTACGAGGCCGTACCTCTGCGTCTTCTGCCGGGACAACATAGGACAGCCGACGGGGCATAAGTACGACGGCGGGACGTGGGTCTTCTCAAACGGCTTCGGCGACGGCGTAAAGCGCTTTCACTGCACGGTCTGCGGGATCGACAGGGATTTTAAGATAAATCACGATCTCCCGGCGGAGCTGACGGACAACACCGTCCTCCGCGCCCTCAGGTATATCGGATACGACGTCGACGGCCTGATAAGGGACGGCCTGCTCTACTCGGCGTACGGGACCGATTCGCTCAGCCACAAATACCGTTCAAAAGTCACGTACACGATCCCGATGAAGAACTCGCCGGAAGGCGCCGACGCCATCGACATGGTAAAAGATTCGTCTACCTTCACGGGCAAGGCGCCGAACGTCGCGAGATTCAGGAGCAAGGGGCTTATATGCGCCTCGTTCACGGCGTACTATCTGCTGAACTACCTCCCGAACATAGAGGGATACGACATCGCGGACATAAACAGGGCGTTCAGGACGAAGACCGCCGCGGGGTATAACCTCAAGGCGGTCAGGACGTGGTCGGAGTCCCTCGCGCTCGCGGCTCAGGCGGCCTTCGGCCGGTCCGCCGAAAAGATAGGCACGAGCTTTTCGAACGTAAACCGCTCGAAGCTCTCCCCCGGCGACGTCATATTGTTCAGATCGAGATTTACCGGCAAGGCGAACGCGCACGTCGCGCTTTATCTCGAAACGGTCGACGGAGTCGATTTCGTCGCACACTGCACCTATCCCTACGGGATCGAGATTTCGACGATAGACGCGCTCTACGACCCCTACGGAGTCGAGGAGCTCGGCTCGGAGGTCAGCGCGATATATCACCTCAACCTGCGGCCGGCGGAATGAAAGAAATCATATCACGGAGAAAACGGAAAATGAGATCAAAGACGCTTTTGCGCGCGGCGGCGCTTGTGCTCGCGCTTTTCACGCTCGCCTCCTGCTCGGGCGGGGGAGAAGGGAATAACGGGACAGCCGGGACGACCGTCCCGCTCACGACGGCGGAGGAGACCGCCGCGCCCGTGACCTTCGAGGTCTCGGAGATCGACTCGTGGCCGGTCGGGCTTCCGAAGACGCCCGAGGAGGTCGCCGCGCTCATATATCTGCTGAAAAAAAACGCGCCGGCGGTCGCCGAAAACCGCTCCGACCTGATCGAGCTCGCCTATATCGGCTTTTGCGCGCTGTCCGAGGTCGACCGCGCGCGCATACCCGACGCCGGCGCTCTGCCCGGGCTGAGGGCAGAGGCCGCGAAAATGAACGTCCTGAGGGAATACCGGGACACGAGGGTGGATCACTCGAAGCTCCTTTTCGGCGCGTATAACGCGAAGCTCGGCTCGGAAGAGGCGATAGACGACCTCGCCGCCTGCGGCATGGACCTCATCTGGGCGGCGGGAGGCACGAAGTTCCACGATTATTACGCGAAGCTCGGGATAGGAATTATAGACTGGGTCGTCGAGAGCGGCATACCCTTCAGATGGGACCCGAACGTTTCGCTCGAGGACTACGAGAAAACGATAATCGAAAACAAATACGACCACGAGGCGGTCTGGGGCTTTTATCAGAACGACGAGCCGAGCGTACACTCGCTCCCGATGATGAAGGAAAACGCCGACGTGTACAAGAAGCATTTCCCGGACGTCGCCGTCATCGAGAATCTCCTCCCGGGGACGGACGACGGCAAGCCGGGCGAATGGTTCGGCGGCGTCGACTACCGGACTTATCTCGAGACCTTCGCGTCGAGCGGGCTTTCCGATTATCTCTGCTACGACAGATATCTGTACGATTCCCCGGGGACCGTCACGGCGGCGCTTCAGAATCTCGAGGTCGCCTCGGAGATCGCCGGGAAATACGGGCTCGATCTCTGGCTGATAGCCGGGGTGTACGGGCCGACGTCGGGGCTGAGCGCCGACAAGATAAAGCTCCAGGCGTACACGGCGATGGCGTACGGCGTGAACTGCATCTCCTACGCCTGCTGGACCGCCGACGGGTGGGGGACGACCGTACTCAACGCAAAGGGCGAAAAGAACAAGGTCTACGACGAGCTGAAAGAGGCCGTCCTCGACGCGAAGACGTTCTCGCCCGTCTACGTCAAATATTCCCGCACCGGGACGGCGATCATGCCGGGGTCTGGTTTTTTCGAAAGGACGGATTTCTTCCCCCCGACTCAGTTCAGAAAGCTCGGGGAGACGTATCCCTTCGAGTCCCTCGGAGCGAAAAAGGTGACCTCGATGACGGTCTCGGACAGCGAGTGCGCGGTCGTCGGAAGGTTTGAGAAAAAGACCGGCAGGGATGGCGAAGCGTTCCTCATCTACAACTGCACGGACTACAATTTCAAGGTACAATCCGAGGCGACGGTTTCATTTACCGCGGCGGAGGGCGTCTCTCTCGTGACGGTTTACGAAAAAGGCGTGCCGAGGGTGCTGTCGCCCGAAAACGGCGTTTACACGGTGTCCTCGTCAACTGACGCGGTATTTGTGACCGTCGAATGAAACGCATATAAAAAACCGGACGGGGCGCCCGTCCGGTTTTTTGTCGCCCGCACGGCGCGAACCGTTCGCCTCCCTTGTGTAAAGGGAGGTGCCTCGCGTCGCGAGGCGGAGGGATTGGCCGGTCGATGGCGACAGACGGAATAAAAAAATTGCTTTTCCTAAAACAATCCCCCAGTCATCCTCGCAAAAGCTCGGATGCCAGCCCCCTTTACACAAGGGGGCCTTTCGTTTATCACGCCGCAAGCCGACAGCCTCACTTGTGTAAAGGGAGGTGCCGAACGGAGTGAGGCGGAGGGATTGGCCGGTCGAGGGCAAAAGACGGAGAAAAATATCTTTGCGTCACATGTTTATTTCTGACAGGTCTGTATTTATACCCGTTCTTGAACGCCGCTCACTCACAACACGACGATGGCAGTCAGTTCTGCAAGAGCGGTTGCAAATCGATATAAATGGCCTCGGCAAAAGCCGAGGCCAAACATGGGGGAGCTATTGTTTTTACCAAGATGCGTTGAAAGACACTTTGATTTCATCTTGCCTGCCATCAATCAAGGTGACAATCTCACATGCTACATATGTCGGACGTTCTGAATCTAATGAAGCAAGCGGGATCTTGATACAGAACTTGAACACTTCGCCAGCTTTAATCTCCTTGTTTTCGGGAAAGCTTTTTAGATTCTCATCCAAAATGGTTAATGGAACATATTTGTCAAATGAATCTGTGAGACTTGCATTTCCGAATCCGGAACCTTTTAGCGTAAATGACGTTCCAAACGTTGTTTCGCAGTCAATGTATAAGTATCCCTCACAAATCTCAAGTCCATAGAAGCTCCACTCGTCAGGATGGGATGAATCTATATGGTACCATTCCACCGTTGCGTCTTGAGCACTGATAGATCTAGGGCCGGAAGAAACATAAATAGTCACTTTTGTATCAGGGTCGACTTCTGATCCGGCGATTGGAGAAGTTCTTGTAACATTTCCCTTGACAACTGTATCTGAGTATTCATATACAATTACCGGGAGAAGGCCCTTGTTGGTGATTGATGTTTTAGCCGAGATTTCATCTACATCTTCCAGATCGGGTATCTTTATCTTGCTTGAAATATGCAATAGTGTTTTACCATCAAATAATCCGCATGATGCCATTGTTAGAAGTATCAGTAGTGTAAGCAGAATTGCGATGACTTTTTTCATATGCGAAAGGTCTCCTTGAAATTTCGAGATACTACACTATTGTATTATATCTCGGGGAAGATGTCAATACTTGCTCTCTAAATCGACGGTTCAATGAACGCTTTAACAGATTCTTAATAATTTGAATCAAAAGAGTGTTCAAATTACGGGCTGACTGAGAAAGCACAAAATTAGCGAACCTCCGCGTTATTTTCCGTTCCGGCGGGTCAGACCTGTTTTCTCCCTGAGGCGACGAGCTCTTTTTCAAGGGCATCAGGGTTTTTCAGGTCGTAATCCTGATGCCGCTCCTCCGCCTCGTAAAAGCCCGAAAACGGCTCTAACGACACGAACGCCTTTTTCCCCGACTCCCGCTCGAGCTCCGCGATCTTTTCCCCGGCGAGCTTTTTCTCTTCTTCGTTCACGTAGTAGATCGCGAGGGTGTAGGACCTCCCGCGGTCAATGAACTGTCCTCCAGGGTCAAAGGGATCGACGTTGTCGAAAAACACCCCGAGCAGGGTCCCGTACGAAACCTTCCGCGGGTCGTATTCGAGCATCACGGTCTCCCTGTGACCGGTTTTCTGCGCCTTTACGTCCTCGTAGGACGGGTTTTCCTCCCGTCCGCCGGAATATCCGCTCACGACCCTGTCGACGCCGTAAAGCCGGAATATCGGGCTGACGCACCAGAAACACCCGCCGGCAAAATACGATCTCATTTACGTTCAGTCCTCTTCGACCGTCTCCGATATCAGGTCGCCGCGAAGCGAGTCGAAAATCCCGAGGAGCTCCTTTATCAGCCGCCCGTCGCGCTGGCTGTATTTCTGATACTCGTAAAAGCCGCAGTATTTGCGGGAAACGCGCCCGAAGGACGTCTTTTCATAATCGAACGAAACGCTCCAAGGGCTGTAATCCGTGACGAACATATCGCCTTTCGGCCTTTTTTCAAGCGACGCGATCCTGTTTTTCGAGATAAACTCCCCGAGCCGGCGGACGTCCTCTTCCGAAGCCGCGTATTTTTTCACGACGGTCGGCGAGGAATGAATCTCCCTGTCGCTGACGGTCACCGTCCAGGCGCCGTCCTTTTCGCGCCGCAGCGATACGCTGTGCGAGCCGCCGAGCATATCGCCGTAGCCGGGGCTGTACCGGAAGCCGAGAAGTCTGAAATCGCTCATCTGCGTCCTCTTCCCGGGATCAGAACGTGACGGTCTCCGGCGCCTTCGTGAAGGAGCTGAAGGTCGCCGTCGCGTTTTTCATGTAAAGGACCTGCGTGTTCCCGTCGTCGGGGCTGTACATCGCGCGGAGCTCGGGCATTTTTTCGAGCATAGCGACCTTTACGGCGCGGTCGTCGTCGTTCACGAGCTCGCAGGATATCCTCAGCCACTCGCCCCCGCTGAAGGCGCAGATCTCGGCCTCCGGATTCAGAGCGAGCTGCTTCGATACCTGTTTTACCTTTCCGGTCTGGATATAGAGCCTCCCGCCGTAGAGCAGTATGGTGCCGAAGGGTCTCACCCTCGGCTGATCCCCCTCGACCGTCGCGAGATAATAGGTCTGCGCCCTGTCGAGAAAACCGTAAACTTTTTCGATGCCTTCCATTTTTTGTTCCTTTCCTGAATGTTTTTTGTCTTATCCGTTGTCAGAGCCGGGTCCTTATGACAAAGCAGGCGACGCCCGCCGCCGTGAGAACTCCGCCGACGGCGAAGAACAGGACGGAAAACCGGCGGAGCCGCGAATAGAGCTCCGGCGATCCGTCGAGCACGTGAAAGTACCCGAAGAGACAGAGCGCCGCGAAAATCAGGGACAGAGCCCCCGCCGTGATCAGAATGATCCCGGTAATAAGAAGCGCTTTTTTCACTTATTTTCACCTCCCGGGTCAGCCGGTCGCGGCCGGTAAACTTTCGGGCTTACCTCGTCGAGGAATCCGAGCAGGGCGTGGGGATAGTCCTCAGGACCCGGCAGCCCGGTGCTCCCCGGCGGGGTGCCGCCCTTGCTTTCCCCGTGACTGTCGCTCCCCGCCGTTGCGAGAAGACCGAACCGGTCGGCGAAATAAAGCATCTCGTCGCGCACCTTCGGGGTATAGAGCGAATAGAACGCCTCGACTCCCCTGAGACCGAAGCGCGTGAGCTTCGTAAGGCGCCTTTCCATGTCTTCTCCGAAAACGTATTCCTCGCCGCTCCCGTACGGGGGATGGGCGAGCACGGGTATGCCGCCCCCCGCGAGTATCGCGCCGATCGCCTCCTCCGGGCGGACGTGTTCTTCGCTGAAATGTTTTTTGTTTATGAAACCGTTTATTGCGACCGACACGCTTTCCGCGTATCCGTGTTTTACCATAAGGGCGCCGATATGCGGCTTTCCCGGGCTGTTTTTACGGAAAAGCTCATCGATCTCGGCGTCGGTAAATACGAAGCCGAACTCGTTTTTAAGAAATTCAAGCCGCGCAAGGGCCTTCGCCACGCGGTATCCGTGCCCGAGCTTGATGAGCCCGGTGACGGAGGCGGCGTCCGGGTCGAACCCGTAGCCGAGGATATGGTATTTTCCCTCCTCGTCCTTGCAGGAAAACTCCGCTCCGGTCAGGAAGAAGGGATCGCCGTCCGTCAGCAGGCCCGCGATCTCGCGGCATCCCTTTACCGTGTCGTGGTCGGTCAGGGCGAAAAGCCCGATGCCCGCCTCCTTCACGCGGGACAGCATCACGGCGGGGGTGTACGACCCGTCCGAGGCCGTCGTGTGAAGATGCAGGTCAAGGTTTTTTACTTTTTTCAGATCCATCCGGTTCAAAGATTCTTTTTGAGGGTCAGAATGTTCTGTCCGTCGCGGTATTCGTAGCTCACGTCGTCCATGAGCTTTTTCGTCATGAAGACGCCGAGCCCGCCGATCTGCCGTTCCCCGGCCGGGAGGGTGACGTCGGGATCTTCCTTTGCGAGCGGATCATACGGGACGCCGTGATCGGTGAAGGAGATCGTGACGGCGACGGGATTGTCGGTCACCCCGACGCTCACCGTCGCGTGCCCCTTTTCGGGGGCGTAGGCGTAATTCGCGATGTTTATGAAGATCTCCTCGACGGCTATGCCGATCTGCATGACCGCCTTCGGCGGGCAGTCGATCTTTTCAAGCCGCTCGTCGACGAAGCCCTGTACCTCCGCGAGGTTTTCGGGTATCGCCTCAATTTCAAGGTCGTTCAGCGAGAAGGTGAGCTTGTCGGTCTTCGAGAGCAGGGCGAGGAGATTTTCCTTCCAGAAGGATATCTCGGCGCGGCCCTCCTCGGTGTCGAGACCGCCGCGGCGGACGGAGCGGCGTATCATGCGGGTGTATCCGATGATGCGCGCCTTGTCCTCGACCTCCCGGATCTTGACCTCGCTTTTCGTTCCGAGATATTCGGAAAGGGATTTCCGCCAGAATGCGCAGCCCGTTTCGAAATCAAAGCCCTGGAATTTCTTTATGACCTCGTGATCGAGCTCGGAGTATCCGACGAGAGCGTTGAACATCGAGGCGAGCTCGAATATCGGATTGCCGACGGCGAGCGTGTCCATGTCGATAAGGAGCACCTCGCCGTTCTGGAGCTCGACGTTTTTCGTGTGATAGTCGCCGTGGATCATGTGATCGTCGTGCGGGACCGCCTCGACCATCGCAAGGAGCTTTTTGCCGTCCTCTTCGGGCAGATAATCGAGCATGAAGCGCGCCCATGAGAGGACCGTCTCCTTCATGTCGGGAAGCTTTCCCTCAGGGACTACCGTGCCGTGTATCTTCCGGAGCAGCTCGACGTACTCCTTAACGCACCAGTCGAACTTTTCGGGTTCGGTTTCGAGGATCTTTGAGAAGGATTTCGCGTTGAGAAGCTCGAAGACCGAGCCGTAGCTCTCCCCGACCCGGACGACGTCGTACGATATCGCCGTGGGTATGCCGAGGATGAGGGCGAGCTTCGCGACCTCGCGCTCGTGCTGTATGTCCGAAAGCGCGTCCGCGTTGTTGTAGACCTTGACGACGTTGTCCTGGTCTATTCTGTATATCGTCCCGTTCGCGCCGCGGCCGATCTCCTCGCATCCCTCGACGGATACGACGCGATAGGCCTTTTCGACGGGCATCATCTCGGTAAATCCCGTCATTTCGAGGATGTCGTAGACCTCCGTGCTGACCCCCGTTATGCTGAGGTCCGGACAGGACTTCCTGAGTCTGAGGATAACGCGGAGCCCCGCGCTCGATATGTATTCGAGCCCCGACGCGTCGAGCGTGACGGGCTCGCCGTCCCCGCCCGGATTGCGGTCGAATATGTCCTTTTCGACGGCGGACGCGTTGTTTGAGTCGATTCTTCCCTTGAGTTCAATGATCATTTCGGTTTACCCCCTTGTATTCGAGGCAGAGCATCGTGAGATCGTCGAACTGCTCCGCGTCCTTTACGAATCCGTCAACGGAATCCTTTACGTTTTTCAGGGTGTCGACGGTCGACGCCCCGGCGTCTTTGTTGAGAGCTTCGAGCATCCTGTCCGTCCCGAAAAGCTCGTTTCCGGCGTCCGTCGCCTCGGGGACGCCGTCGGTGTACAGGAAGAGCTTTCCGCCCGGCTCGAGGGTGAGCTCGTATTCCTTGTATCTGACGCCGCCCATGCCGCCGATGACGAAGCCGTGTTTGTCCTTATACAGCTCGAATCCGCCGTTCCCGCTCTTCAGCGCGGGATATTCGTGTCCCGCGTTTGCGGCGGTCAGTTTTCCCGTCGAGATCTCGAGTATCCCGAGCCAGACCGTCACGAACATCTCCATCTTGTTGTTCGAGCATATCGCAGCGTTTGTGTCTGTGAGTATCTGAGCGGGGGATTTGCCCATCATCGCGTTGTTCTGAAGGATTATCTTGGAAGCCATCATGAAGAGCGCGGCGGGAACACCCTTGCCGGACACGTCCGCCATTACCATGCAGAGATGGTCGTCGTCTATGAGGAAGAAGTCGTAGAAGTCTCCGCCGACCTCCCTCGCCGGGGTCATCGTCGCGTAAATGTCGAATTCCGAGCGGTCGGGGAAGGCGGGGTATATGTTCGGGAGCATCCCCTCCTGGATCTGGGTCGCCATGTTGAGCTCGGTGCTCACACGCTCCTTTTCGGCCGTTACGCGCGTCACGGTCTCGAGATACTCGACCGTCTTGTGCGAAAGGGCGGCGAAGGATTCGGCGAGCTCCTCGATCTCGTCGCCGGTGCGGTAGGCGTCGTCCATGGTAAACACGGGGTTGTTCTCGTCGAGCGCGGCAACGCGGGAAGTCATCGCGTTGATCGGCTTCGTTATCCTGCTGCCGAGGAAAATCGCGCCGCCGAGCGTAAGGAGCATGACGGCGACGAGAAGAACGACGGCCGTCGTTTTCGCTTTTCCGGTCTTTTCGGCGTATTCGCCGGCCGCTTCGCCGTATATCTCGGAGTTTTTATCCTGAAGCAGGCGCGTCGGCTGACCGGCGACGTCGCTGCTGTACGCCGATATGAGCGCCCAGCCGGTCGTCTTTATCGGCGTGGCTATGACGTAGTATTTTCCGCCCGGGAGATCGCCGAGAAGTACGCCGGTGCTCCCCCCCGAGACCGCGTCTTTTGTCACGTCGGAAAGAAGCGCCGTCCCCGAGCCGCGCAGATCGCTCCCGCGGTCGCCCTCCGCCATCGGGAAGGCCGCCTCCTGAGGCGAGAGCACAGCGTGTCCGACGCTGTTCACGAGAAGCTGATATTCCCCGTCTATCGAGAAATCCTTCATCGCCTTCTCGATGCTGTCAAGGAAGAGATCGGTGCCGACGACCGCCGCGAGCTCCCCGTCCGGGTAATAGACCGGGCAGGAGCATTCCACGCAGTACGCGCCGGTTATGGCGTCGTCGTGGCCCTCCGTGAAGATAAGCTTCCCGGTTTCGGCCGCCACCCTGAACCAGTCCCGCGTGCGGGGGTCGAAGCTGCGGAGCGCGCCGTCCGGGAACCAGCTCGAGGAATCGTTGCTGACGTATATGTGGACGCCCTCGGGCAGGGCTATGTACGCGTTCGTCGCCCCGGTCGAGGGGCAGAGCGTCTTCATTATCTCGGCGAGGTTCGAAAGCAGACCGATCTTTGCGCCGGTCCCGGGGTCTGACTGGTCGGCGCCGTCCGCGAATATGACGCTCGTCGTCCATATCCCGTCGTTACCTGGATCGGGTCCCGAGTACGGGAGAAGAGAAAAGCTTTCGGGGTCGGCGAGCAGCTTCCCGGCGTATTCCGCCATGAAGGTCACCCGTTCCTTCGCTTCGCCGAACAGAGAGTCGGCGGTCTGCGCCTCCGTCCTGTTCGACCTCTCGAGGGACCTTGTGACGACGTTTTCCATGACGACGTCGGAGATCTGACCTATCGCCTCCTGCTGTTTTTCACCCGACTCGCCGGCGAGCCGCGACAGCGTGTGGGTCATGTAGAGCGAGACCGCCATGTTCGCGACCGTCAGAAGAATGACGGTGAACAGGATCAGGTTGAAGATCTTGCTCTGTATGCCGCCTATGACAAGATTTTTGATTTTTTTCATGCGTTCTCCGTCATTCTATCGTCAGTATGTCGGAAAAACCGGTTATGTCGAAGATCTCCATCACGGCGGCGCAGACGTTCCTGACCTTCATCGATCCCTTTCCCGCCATCGCCTTTTCGGACGAGAGCAGTACGCGCAGTCCGGCCGAGCTTATGTATTCGAGATTTTTAAGGTCGAGGACGAGCTCCTCCGTGCCCTCGAGACCGTCTCTGATCGCTTTTTCGAACTCCGGCGCCGTCGTTGTGTCGAGCCGGCCCTCCGGAGATACGGTGAAAACCTTTCCCTCGCGGTTTACGTTGATTGTCATGACTGTGTTTCCTTTCTACCGCGCGGCGCGAAGGCGTGCGCACGGAACCGAACAATAAATAATACGTTATATTCTACCATCCGGCGTTTTTTTTGTCAAGGAAAAACGTGGGAAAGGCGGCGCGCGGGGGCGGGAAGGCGGCGATTTTCTTCTTCCTGGAACCTTTCCGGCGCCTTTCCCGCTTTTATCCCGTATCTTTCCGGCGGAGCGCCCTCCGGGAAACAAAATACGCTTGCAATATTGCTCGCTGTGTGGTATAATTCTAAAATAAAGATAGAATAGGGTTGGTATGCGGTTTGGAGTTCGTTGATATTCACTGTCACATATTGCCGGGACTCGACGACGGCTCTCCCGACCCCGAAACGTCCGTATCGATGGCGGAGATCGCCGCCGGGAGCGGGGTCGCCGCGATCTGCGCGACGGTGCATTCGCTCGGCTTCGGGGACGGATATCCCCGCCGGCGCGAAATAATACCTCCTGAGGTCTACTCAGACGCTCTCCGCTTTCTGAGACGCGGACTGAGAAAGCTCGGGATCCCCGTGAAGATCCTTACGGGAATGGAGGTCTACGTAGACGGATCTTTCCGGCGCGACCTTGAAAGGCAGCTCTATTTCCCGCTCGGCGGGACCAAAAATCTTCTCATCGAATTTCCGTTCGACGTGTCCCCCGGCGAGGTGTTCGGGGCGGCGGACGCCGCGCTCCGCTGCGGCTATACCCCCGTCGTCGCGCACCCCGAAAGATATTTTTTTCTCGGGGACGAACCGGAGCTCTCCGACGGGCTCGTCGAGGCCGGCTGCCTGCTGCAGGCGAACAAGGGCTCGTTTTTCGGGTCCTTCGGACGGGACGCCATGGAGGCCGCCGGATATATGCTCGGGCGCGGGCTTCTTTCGGCCGTCGCGAGCGACGCTCATTCGGACGGCGTGCGCACGCCCTCGTTTCGGAAAATAGCGTCATATCTTACTGAAAAAACGGGCGCGGAGACCGCCCTCAGGCTGCTCCGCGACGGGCCGGCCCGCCTATGCGGTTTCGACCCTTCCCGAAAGGACTGACATGGCAAAAGCCGGGATCAAGAAAACAATACACACCCTTCTGCTCGTTCTGATCGACGCGGTTCTCATATTCGCGGCGTCCTACGGCGCGCTGTTTTCGCGGCTTGAATTTCAGGTCACGGAGCAGTTCATGGGATTTGCTTCGGAGCTTCTCATGCTCATGCCCTATTCCGTCGTTTTCGGGATAGTGTTCCTCTTCCTTTTCGGCATTTACCGCACGGACTGGAGATACTCCGGCTCGGGCGAGATACTGCTCGGCGTCGGCGCGTGCTTTGCCATGACGCTTTCGCAGATAGGGCTGATAATCCTCATGGACGCGAGTCTGCCGAGGAGCCTGCCGCTTCTGTTTTTCGCGTTCTCGGTGCTTTTCATCGTCATGACGAGGGTGATCTACGGCGTGATATACCGCAGACTGTCGAGCGGAAAGGGCGAGAAAAAGCGCACGATGATAGTCGGCGCGGGGAGATGCGGGATAATGCTTCTCAAAGAGCTCAGCGAGTCTCCCGACTCGAAAAACCGCGTCGTGTGTCTCGTCGACAGGGACAGGACGAAGTGGGGGACGACGGTGCTCGGCGTCCCGATCCTCGGGAGCGACGACAGGATACCTCAGATAGCCCAGAGGATGCACGTCGAGGAGATAATAATCGCCATACCTTCGATCAGCGAGGAGAACCGTCACCGCCTGCTCGACACGGCGGGCCGCGCCGGGCTTCCGATCAAATCCACCCCCTCCCTCACCCAGCTCGTGAACGGACAGAGCTTCGCCGGGCAGCTTGAGCAGATACAGATAGAGGACCTGCTCGAGCGCAAGCCCGTCATCTCCGACACCGAGCGGATAAAGACATACGTGAGCGGGCGCCGCGTGCTCGTCACGGGCGGCGGCGGCTCGATAGGCAGCGAGCTCTGCCGGCAGATCGCCGAGCTCGCCCCGGAATGCCTTATCATATTCGACATATACGAAAATTCGGTCTACGAGCTCGATTACGAACTCAGGGCGAATTTCCCGGATCTCAATCTCGTCACCCTCATCGGCTCGGTGAGAGACCGCGCGCGTCTGAGCTCGGTCTTTTCCCGGTACAGGCCGGAGCTCGTTTTCCACGCGGCGGCGCACAAGCACGTGCCGCTCATGGAGAACTCCCCGGGCGAGGCGATCAAGAACAACGTCTTCGGCACTTACAACGTGGCCGAGGCGTGCGCCGAGGCGGGGGTCGGGAGGATGCTCCTCGTATCGACCGACAAGGCGGTGAACCCGACGAACGTCATGGGCGCGTCGAAGCGCATCTGCGAAATGGTCGTACAGATGATGAACCGGCGGGTCAAAGGGACCGAATACGTCGCCGTCAGGTTCGGCAACGTCCTCGGGAGCAACGGCTCTGTCATCCCGCTTTTCAGAAAGCAGATAGCCGACGGCGGACCGGTCACGGTCACGCACCCCGACATCATAAGATATTTCATGACGATCCCCGAGGCGGTTTCCCTCATACTCGAGACCGGTCTGCTCGCCCACGGCGGGGAGATATTCGTGCTCGATATGGGAAAACCGGTGAGGATAGACGACCTCGCCCGCAGGATGATACGCCTCGCCGGGCACGTTCCCGACGGGGACATCAAAATAAAATACACCGGTCTCCGCCCGGGAGAAAAGCTTTACGAGGAAATGCTCCTCGCCGAGGAAGGGCTTGAAAAGACCGACAACGACATGATATATATCGGCAAGCCCATCCCCTTCGGCGACGAAGACCTCGAGGAGGGTCTTGCGCGGCTCAGGGACGCGGCCGATTCGGACGACGAGACCATCTGCGGTATAGTCGCGGGGCTCGTGCCGACCTTCGATCACAGAAAAAACAGACCCGTGAGGGCGGGCGAAAGGCAGAAATGAAGAAAAGCAACGTTATTTTCGTGACGGCGTTTTCGGCCGTCGTCGTGCTGTTCGGGATATATTTTCTCATCCAGCTCGGAAAGAACAAAAACGCGAATCCGATCCTCATCGTTCCGGAGGAGCCCCTCACCGTCTCGGTGAAGGACGGGGACGACGTCCTTCTCAAAGGGATCATCGCGAGCGACCCAGAGGACGGGGATCTCTCGGGGCAGGTCATCGTCGAGGGGCTTTCATCCTTCGGCGGGGACATGAGCCGTACGGTCACCTACGCGGTATGCGACAGCTCGGGGAACGTTTCGAAGAGAACGAGACAGATCTTTTACAGCGATTACGTCCCGCCGAGGTTCTCGTCGTCCGGACAGATCACTATCGGTGCCTGGAGTGACGCAGCTGTTCTTAAACAGATCTCGGCGACGGACGGAGCAGAGGGCGACATAAGCGGAAGAATACTTATCGGGGATCACGCTCAGATAGACAGCTATACGGGGCTTTACTCGGTTGACGTCGAAGTGAAAACCAGAGCAGGTGTGACCGAAAAGGCCCGACTCGCTGTGCTTCTCCCGATGTCTATTTCACGTTATCTCCCCGTTATCACGCTCGATACCTATATTCTTTACGTGAAAGCAGGGGATGATTTTGACCCCGATTCCCACGTGACGGATGTCACATATAACTCCGGGAACGGTACCGGCCGGCTCACGGTAAACGGGACAGCCGACACTTCGGTCGCCGGAGACTATTTCATAGAATATACCGCTGAGAGCAGCGACGGATATGTCGGGCGCGCTTATCTGACGGTCTGCGTGAGGTAATCTGATTTGGAAACACAGATCTCTCTCAAAAAGGCATATTACGTCCTGCTTGACGTTCTCAGGCAGATCAAGTGGATGATACTCGCGGCGGCGGTATGCGCGGCCGCGGCATTCGTCATCGCGCGCGAGACCTTCGTTCCGACCTACGTCTCGTCGACCTCGTATTTCGTCGAATCGACCGAAGAGACGGCGACGGCGTACACCCGTTTCGTGACGTCCCAGCAGCTCGCGCGCTCCCTCACCTCGCTCGTTTCGACCGTCCAGTTCAGGGAGCTCGTATCGGGGAGGACGGGGGTCCCGCAGAAGGATTTCTCGATTTCAGCGGCGCTTGTCCCCGGGACAAATCTTGTTGAGATAGAATGCCGTTCAAAAAATCCGATAAGCGCGTTTCTCTGTTTAAAGGACGCGTCGTCGCTTTATCCCGAACTCATGTCGGATATGTCGGGGCGCGTTTCGTTCACTATGATGAGAGAACCCAAGATCGCCTTCATGCCGACGGGCAGCTCGGGCGCAGTCAGGGCCTTCGTCATTGGCGGACTCGCAGGATTCTTCGCGGTTCTCGCGGTGTTTGTAGTGATATCGCTGTTCAGAAAGACGCTGAACGAGCCGAAGGAACTCCGGGAAAACTTTAACACCGTACTGCTCCAATCGGTGCCCTACGAGTCCCGCGGAGGAGCTCTCAGGTTCGTTAAGCAGGATTATTTCGGCGAAAAGGGAATACTCATAAACGGTATAGACAGTTCCCCGGCATATGAGGAGGCGATAAAGGGCCTCAGGAACAAGATCACGGCCGAGAAGAAGGACGGCGCGCTCGTCGTCATCGGCACCTCTGCCCTGCCCAACGAAGGCAAGTCGACGATATCGGCAAACCTCGCGCTGGCGCTCGCCCAGCAGAAACACCGCGTCGCCCTGCTCGATCTCGACATTTACAACAGCTCGCTGTCCGACATTTTCCCGAAGAACAGCGAGCACGCGAACCAGATAGAAGATTACATTTTCGGTAAAAGCGGCTGGAGCTCGCCCGTGAAGATCGACAAGAACACGGGGATAATGCTCTTCCTCGGCAAAAAGAACGCCGCCCGCCGCGCCTATCCGGTCGGCGAGGTCGCGAGGCTGATTGACTACCTGAAATCATACGCCGACTTCATCATAGTCGACACGCCTCCCGTGCTGCTGTTCTCCGATTCGGCCGAGACCGCCGACTTCTGCGACGTCTCGATGCTCATCGTGAGGGAGCATCACGCGACGGAAAATCAGATAAGCGACGCCATAAGCACGCTTAAGGGCGCCCGCGCCGAGTTTATCGGATGCGTTTACAACGGCGAACGTATGAGCGCTTCGTCGCGAAGGTACGGATACGGAAGCGGCTACGGATACGGCTACGGGGTCCGCGGAAACGAGAAGCAGAAGTCCGAGCACGTCGAAAAACTCACTCCTGAGAGCTTCGTATCGAACAGAAACGGCGGTGACGACGATGAATGACAGACAGACATCACGCGAAACGCGCGAAGGCGAGATTGACCTGATCAGACTTGCCGCCTCGGTCTGGAACGGTTTTCGCAGAAGATGGTATATTTTCACGGCTCTGATTCTTCTGGCCGGAGCGCTCGGCGGATATCTCGGCACGAAGGGATTCCGCCCGACGTATACGTCGAAGGCGACCTTCATCGTCGAAATCGACGGCGACGGGACGTTTATCGGTCAGGCGACCTCGAAGGTGCTCCTCGCGTCGATCCCTCAGGTAATAACCTCGCGGGAAATGTCGGAGCTCATCACTGAGCGACTTGACGGAAAAACTCCGGCGGCCAGAATATCTGCCGAGGTCATAGAGGACACGAACGTGATCGCCATGTCTGCGGTCGGCTTTTCGCCGGAATCCGCTTACAATACTCTTAAAACCGCGCTTGAAGTCTATCCCGATCTCGCGAGACACGCGGTCGGCAAGACCTCAATGAGTTATATAATCAGACCTTCTGTTCCGACGGCCTCCGACGGAGCGACAAACGCCGTAAGAAGCGTCCTGACCGGACTTATAATCGGCACAGTCGCCTGTCTCGGTGTCATCGTTGTCAAGGATCTCCTCTTCCCGACCTTCGACAGCGTCGAAGAGATAAGAAAGCGATTCGGTTTTGACAAGGTGTGCTCGATTCCCGAGATACAGAGCGCAAGCGCCGATCTCCCGTTCCGCATAAACGACAGATCGGTAAACAGACGGTTCTATGACGCAATCGGCAGAATGAGATCATCTGTCGCCCACGAAGCGAGGAAAAAAGACCTTCGCACCATACTTGTAACCTCGACAGTCCCGTCCGAAGGGAAGACGACGGTCGCCGTCAATTTCGCTCTCTCACTTGCTCAGCACGGTATGAGAGTGCTGCTTATCGAATGCGACCTGAGAAATCCCGCGATGGCAGACACACTCGGCGTGACAACAGGGGGGCACCCGCCATTCTCTGAGGTCATCAGGGGGAGGTCGAAGCTCTCCGAATCGATTATACGCTGCGGTGATAATCTCGACGTGATCTGTGAAAGCGAGTATAACGAAGACGCCGCCGAGCTCATCACGTCCGAATTCGTCAGAAAACTCGTTCTGACCGCACGTGAAAAATACGATTATGTGATAGCCGACACGCCGCCGCTGACGGCTGCCTCCGACGCGGCCGTTCTCGGAGACTATTTTGACGCTTTCATCTATGTGATAAAGAAAGGCTTCACTTCCGTTCATTCGGTAGAGGAGGCAATCGAGCAACTCAGATACAGCAGAGCGATTCCCGTCGCGGCGGTGCTCAACATGTCATCGGAAAGCACGACCGGATACGGATACTACGGCGGGTATTACGGAGGATATTACGGCAGTCAGGATAAAAAACGCGAAAGGGCGGATTGACTGAATGAATAAACCCGACAAACCGGAAACCGGAAAGCCGGACGCCGCCGGGGCGGCGCCGAAGCCGAAAAAGAAACACACCGCGCTGAAGGTGATCCTCATCATCCTCGGCGTTATCGTCGCGCTCGGGATAGCGGCGGCGGTCTCGGCGTACGCGTATTACAGGCACGTCTTCAATCAGATAATACTTCCCGAAACGGTGGAATACGTGATACCGCCGTCGAGCGAGTTCTTTGAGACCGACGAGCCCTGGTGGGAGATCGAGACCGATCCTTTCGTCGATACCGAAGAAACCGCGCCGCCGGCGACCGAGCCGTCCGCGCCGGCGACCGGGCCGGCCGATCCCGTATCGGGAGAACCCTCGACCGAGGGACCCGTCACGGAGGGGGACCCGGACACTCAGGGAGGCGGCAAAACGACGAAGGACACCGGTCCCGTCGTGCCGGTCACGACGGAGAGCGGGCCGGGAGCGACGGAGCCGCCCGACACCGTGACCGATCCCATCGACACGGATATCGGCGACACCGATATCACCGAGCCGCCGGAGCCGGTTACCGACGAGCCGGGCACGGTCCCGCCGGATACAGAACCGCCGGCGCCCGACACCCCGGAGATCACGGGACCCGACGAGACGGAGCCTCCCGACACGGAGCCGCCGGAGTCCGACACGGAGCCGCCCGAGTCCGACACGGAGCCGCCGGCGCCCGACACAGAGCCGCCGACGTCCGACACAGAGCCGCCGACGCCAGTGACAGACCCGCCCAATCCCGGCATCCCTCCGACGGTCGACCCTTCGGATGTTGTTTGGCCGTCCTACGTCCGCCCGATAAACGACGGAGAGCTTATCAACATAATGCTGATCGGTCAGGACAACAGGACTTTCAGCGAGAGGAGCAGATCGGATTCCATGATCCTCCTGTCGGTAAATCTGAAGACCGGCGGGATCTCGATGATCTCCTTTATGCGCGACCTTTACGTTCAGCTCGGGAACGGATATTCCGACAACCGTCTGAACTTGGCGTACCAGTTCGGGGGCTTTCCGCTGCTGTTCGACGCCATGAAGCGCAATTTCGGCATTACCTGCGACTACGGGGTCGTCGTCAATTTCAGCTCCTTCGAGCAGATCATAAACACCCTCGGCGGAGTTGACCTCTCGTTCACACAGGCGGAGGTCGACTACCTCATATCGAGATGCAAGGTCGGCAGGCTTCCCGACGGGACGATGATAAAGGCGGGGCTGAACAGAAACGTCCCGTCCGACACGGCGCTCGCCTACGCGAGGATCAGGAAGATTGATTCAGATTTTTATCGCACTGAGAGACAGAGAAAACTACTTCTATCGGTGTATAACCGCTTCAGCGGCGCGAGCCTGAGGACCATACTCGACCTCGTCGGGCAGATCACTGACTTCGTCCGGCTGTACGGGATGACGTCGAACGAGCTTCTCGGCCTTGTAGCGCGGCTCTATCCGTTGCTTGGTAATGAAATAACCACCGGTAGAATTCCGGGAAACAGGGAGTATAAAAGCGCATATATACGAAAAATGTCCGTGCTTGTTCCCGATCTTCTGAAGATACGAGAGTCGATCATAGGCATGCTCCCGCTTGAATGACAGGTGAAACGATCAATGGATGACAAAGTAAGAAGAAAGCCCGGAAGGCCGGGCAAAAGCAGCAAAAAGGCGCTGAAGGCGGTCCTCATCGTCCTCGGCGTGATCGTCGCCGTCGCCGTCGCCGCGGCGATCGGGGCATACGCGTATTACAGGCACGTTTTCAGCGGGATAAGCCTTCCCGAGACCGTCGTCGACGTCATACCCCCGGGGAGCGACGAGTTCGAGACCGACGAGGGCGGCGACCCCTGGTTCGTCGACGACACCGGAGAGAGCTCTTCGCCGGCCGGCGAGAACAGCGGCGGGACGGACGTCCCTCCCGTATCGGGAGGCGACACGTCGGCCGTGCCCGGATCGACGACTTTTGAGGAAAAGGATCCCGTCGAGATCGTCTGGCCTGACGACCTCGCACCGCTCGGCGACGACGGGCTCATCAACATAATGCTCGTCGGGCAGGACAACGGCAATTTCAGCAAGCGGGGAAGATCCGACTCGATGATCCTCCTGTCCGTCAATCCGAAGTCGAAAAAGATCGCGATGGTCTCATTCCTGCGTGACATGTACGTTCAGATCGGGAACGGCTACGCCGACAACCGCCTGAACGTCGCGTACAAGTTCGGCGGGTTCCCGCTCATGTTCGACGTCATGAAGCGCAATTTCGGCATAACCTGCGATTACGGGATAGTCGTCAACTTCGACTCGTTCAAGAGCATAATCGACATCCTCGGCGGCGTCGATCTCACCTTTACCGAGGCCGAAGTGAAGTACCTCACCGAAAAATGCAAGGTCGGAAAGATGCCGGACGGCGGCATGATAAAGGAAGGGCTGAACAAAAAGGTCCCGTCCGAGACGGCGCTCGCCTACGCGAGGATAAGAAAGATAGATTCGGATTTCAGCCGCGCGGCGAGACAGAGGAAGGTCATCCTTTCGATCTACAACAGTCTGAAGGGCGCGAGCCTTTCGAAAATACTCGATCTCGTGAACCGGGCATCCGATTTCGTCAGGATATACGGCATGAGCTCGGGCGAGCTCATCAGTCTCGTATCGAGTCTCTATCCCCTCCTCGGCGGGGAGATCGACGGCTACGTGGTGCCGGCGAAGGGCGAGTATACGAACGTCAAGGTCCGCGGAATGGCGGTCCTGCTTCCCAAACTCGAAAAAATCAGAGAGTCTCTCGGGAAAAAGCTCCCGATCGGGTGATATCTGATCATACTGTATAAAAAAGGACAGACTTTGAAATGAACGAAGAAGAGATAAAGGAGTCCCCGGAGACTGATCTCCCGGACGCGGCTGACAACGCGGAAAACCCGGCCGCCGCCGGCAAGGCCGGAGCGGACAACACAGAGACACCGGAAGGCGAAACCGCGGAGGCCGGGGCGGACAGTACTGAGACGCCGGAAAGCGAAGCCGCGGAGGCCGGGGCGGACAACACAGAGACACCGGAAAGCGAAGCCGCAGAGGCCGGAGCGGACGGTGCTGAGAGCGCCGTGGACAGACCCGTGGTGCCCGCTCCGAAGAAAAAAATGCCGACCGGGCTGAAGATCGCGCTCATCGCGCTGATCTCGGTCGTCGGGCTCGCCGTCGTCGCTGCCGGGATCGGCTTCGCTTACTACCAGCACATTTTCAATCAGATAATCCTCCCGGAGACCGAGGAATACGTCGTTCCGCCGGAAAGCGAGGATTTCGTGACCGACGATCCCGACGAATCCTTAATATGGATCGACGAAACAGACGAAACCTTAGACACGGAAACCGTTGAGCCCGGGACATCCCCGGGGGACTCATATCCCGACACGACGGGGGATGACGGCACGACGGAGGGCGATCCTCACGGCGACACGATGACGGCGCCGGGCAAATCGAGCCTTACGAGCGAAAAAGTGACGTATCAGGATCCCGCCTCGGTCGTTTGGCCGGAGGACGCGCACGATCTCGGCGACGACGGGCTCATCAACATCATGCTCGTCGGTCAGGACAACGGCAATTTCAAATCCCGCGGCAGGTCGGATTCCATGATCCTGCTCTCGGTCAATCCGTCGACGGGCGGCATAGCCCTCGTTTCATTCCTCAGGGACACGTACGTCAAGCTCGGGAACGGCTATTCCGACAACCGGCTGAACACCGCGTACAAGTTCGGCGGATTTCCGATGATGTTCGACGTCATGAAGCGCAATTTCGGCATCACCTGCGACTACGGCGTCGTCGTCAACTTCGAATCCTTCATCGACATAATCGACACGCTCGGCGGAGTTGACCTGAGCTTTACCGAAAAAGAGGTCAAAAACCTCGTAAAGAACGGCTTCGGGGAATATCCCGACGGCTCTGTCGCGAAAATCGGGCTGAACAAGAACGTTCCGGGCAGAATGGCGCTCGCCTACGCCCGTATCAGAAAGATAGATTCGGATTTCAGCCGCACGGCGAGACAGAGGAAGCTCCTCATGTCGGTTTACAACCGTTTCAAGAGCTCGAGCCTCACGACGATACTCAAGCTCGTCGACAACGTGAAGAACTACATACGGCTATTCGGAATGACGTCGACCGAGCTCCTCGGTCTCGTCAGCACGCTCTATCCGCTTATCGGAAACGAGGTCAAAAGCTACAGCGTGCCGGGCTCGGGTGAATATACCTACGCGAGGATGCGCGGGATGTCCGTGGTTTTGCCGAAGCTCGAAAAGATCAGGGAATCGCTCAAGAAAAAACTTCCGCTCGGCACGGCGGATTCCCCGGTAACGGCGGACAAGACCACCGAGCCGCCCGTTCTGACGACCGAAGATATCGCGACGGACGCGCCGTCCGGCGAGACGACCGTGATCCCGGGTACGACCGACTCTGTCACCGGTATCGTAACGGACTTTGTCACCGACGAGATGTCTTCGATACCGCCCGAACCGGCAACGGAGGAAGGTTCTTCAGCCGCTGTGTCGGAATATGAGACCGAAAGCCCGCCCGAAACGACGGAGCCACCGGAGCCGGAAAGCACGGCGCAGGTCACGGAATCCGCGGAACCCGAAGAAACGACATGAAAATACACGGCTTTCAGAAGCTGACGATGCTCGATTTCCCGGGAAAGACGGCCTGCACCGTTTTCACCGGGGGATGCAACATGCGCTGTCCTTTCTGTCACAACGCCGATCTCGTGCTTGACCCCGGGGCGTATCCCGTCATACCCGAGGAGGAGGTCCTCGAACTGCTTGAGCGGCGCCGCGGGATACTCGACGGGGTGTGCGTGACGGGCGGCGAGCCGATGCTGCAGAAAGACCTGCCGCTTTTTGCCGAAAAGGTGAAAAAACTCGGCTTTCTCGTAAAGATAGACACGAACGGGACCTTCCCGTCCGAGCTCAGATATATGCTGAACGAGGGGCTTTGCGACTACGTCGCGATGGATATAAAGAACACGCCGGAAAAATACGGGCAGACCGTCGGGCGCGCGGACTTCGACCTCTCGGGCGTGACCGAGAGCGTCGGCGTTCTCAGGGGATCGAGCGTCCCGCACGAGTTCCGGACGACCGTCACGAAGACGTTTCACGAATACGGCGATCTTGAGACCGTCGCGGATCTGCTCGGTCCCGGGCAGAATTATTATCTCCAGGCGTACCGCGCCTCGGAAAAGGTCATGGACGGCAGTGTGACGGGATATCTCCCGTCGGAGCTTCGGGACATGACGGCGCGGCTCTCGGCCTCGCACCCCGATATGACGATATCCCTCAGGGGCGTGTGAGCAGAGATCAGGGTTCGTAAGACAAAAGAACAATCCCGGGACCGGGGCGGGCGACCGCCCCGGTCCTTGACATTCCGGCGGCGGAAGACTATAATATATACGGGATTTTTTATTCAATTATTCACGGAAGAGGTAAACTCGCAAAGGGTATGGAAACAAACTCCTCGTCGGCAAACGCCGCCGAACAGAAAAAAAGGATATTCTCCGGCGCTCAGCCGTCAGGGAAGCTCACCATCGGAAACTATCTCGGGGCGGTACGCAACTGGAAGCTGCTCGAGGATCAGTACGACTGTCTCTACTGCGTCGTCGACATGCACGCGATAACGGTCAGACAGGACCCGGCCGAGCTGCGCCGGAGGACCTATGAGACGCTCGCGCTCTACCTCGCGGCGGGGCTCGACCCGAATAAAAACGTGCTCTTCGTTCAGAGCCACGTGCCGGCGCACGCCGAACTCTCGTGGATACTGAACTGCTTTACGATGTTCGGGGAGCTTTCCCGCATGACGCAGTTCAAGGACAAAAGCCGCAAGTTCGCCGACAACATAAACGCGGGTCTTTTCACCTATCCCGTTCTCATGGCGGCCGACATCCTGCTTTATCAGGCGGATCTCGTTCCCGTCGGCGTCGATCAGATGCAGCACATAGAGCTCACGCGCGACGTCGCCGAGCGCTTCAACGGCGTCTTTCCCGGGACCTTCACGGTGCCGACCGGTTATATCCCGAAGACCGGCGCGAAGATAATGTCGCTTGCCGAGCCGGAGAAAAAGATGAGCAAATCCGACGAGAACGTAAACGGCAGCGTCTTCATCCTCGACGGGAAGGACGATATCATGAGAAAGTTCCGCCGGGCGGTCACAGACTCGGAGACGTCGGTACGACGCGCCGAGGGCAAGGACGGGATAAACAACCTCATGACGATATATTCGTCCTTCACGGGGAAGAGCGATCCCGAGATCGAAAAAGAGTTTGACGGCCGCGGATACGGCGATTTCAAAACGGCGGTAGGCGAGGCGGTATGCGATGGTCTCGCCCCTCTTCAGGCGGAGTACGCGCGTCTCGTCGGCGACAAAGCGTATCTCGAATCCGTCATGAAGGACGGCGCGGAGCGCGCGGCGAGGATCGCGTTCAGAACGCTCTCTAAGGTCCGCAAAAAGGTCGGCTTCGTGCCCCCCGTGAGATGACATGAAGATACTTTCCCTGCGCGTGGGGTCTTTTGCCGGAATGGGCGGGACGGAGATCCCGTTTTCCGACGGGCTGAATATAATAGAGGGCGGAAACGAGGCCGGCAAGAGCACGGTCGCCGACTTTATCCGCTTCCTTTTCTACGGCTTCGAGCGCGGGGAGAGAGAAAAATACACGCCGTTTTCCGGCTCGGCCTGCTGCGGCTCCGCCGAGATCGAAAAGGGCGGGGAGAACTATACGCTCGAGCGCTTCGAGGAAGGCGCCGTGCGGCGGGTATCGATTTTCAGGGACGGAGTGAAGATCGAGACCGGGCTCTGTCCCGGGGAGTTTTTCACGGGGATACCCGACGGAAAGCTCTTCTGCTCCGTCCTTACTGCCTCCGACCCGAGACCCTCTGGCGGCGGCGTCGTGACCGCCGTGCAGAACATCCTGAACGGAGGGAGCGAGCGCATCAGTTTTTCTCAGGCGGAGAAGGCGCTCGGGAGGCTCCATACCGATCTCAGGGCAAAGCGCGGCGACGGAGGCCGGCTGAACGAGCTCGAATCCGAGGGCAGAAGGCTCCGCCGCGAGCTTGACGTGATAAAGGAACGGGAGCTCCGCGCGGCGGAACTCGGAAACAGAAAGGACTCGCTCGAGCGGAGAATAAGCGAGATCTCGGCCGGAGAGAGCCGCCTTAAACAGGACAGGATAACGTATCTCATAGACTGTCAGAGAAAAAGGGCGGCGGAACTTGAAAATAAACGCCTCGGGGTCGAGGAGGCGCGCCGGAAACAGGACGAGTTTGAAACCCGCTGGCAGGTGCGCGACCGTTTCCCGAACCCCGGGGACCTCGATTTTATAAAGGAAACCGTCCTGAGAGACGCCGAATCCGCGTCGGCTGCCGGGGCGGCAAGCGCCGAATACGAACTGAAAAAGGGCTACGCCGCCGACGCCGAGGAGGTCTGCCGCGTTGCAAGGGAAGAGGCAGAGCCGGGCATACGCTCGGCCGTGAGGAGACAGAACCTGCTCACCGTCGCCGCCTACGCCGCGCTCGGGCTTTTCACGGCCTCCCTTGCCGTGACGCTTGTTTCGTTTTTTGCCGGGATGCCCTCTTTTATGAGGATAATCTCGCCGGTCGGGACGGTCGCCTTTCTTGCCGCGTTCATCCTTCTCATCCTCGGGGTGAACAGGGTGAGACGGAAGATAGACCGTCTGAGGGACTTTTCGAAATACGAGGACGCCAAAAAGCGGGCCGAAGAGCTCAGCCGGGCGGCGTTTGAGAAGAAAAACGCCTTCGAGGAGGCTGCCCGGAGGACGCGCGAGGAGACGGAAGAGCGGCTGAGGACCTACCGTCTGACGTCTTCCGACCCCGTCGGGGAACTCGAGGGGATACTTGAGGAGCACAAACGGCTCTCCGAAATATACACGGAACTGAACCACGGATACACGGAGGAGAAAATAGCGTACGATCTTTTCCTTCAGAACGAAAGCACTCCGACGGACGACGGGCGGGAGATAATCCTTCCCGAAGGATACGGCGAAACGACGTACGCCGAGGGCATGAAGGCGCTCGCCGACGAAACGGAACGCCTGAACGGCGAGATAGTCGACGTCAGGGAGGAGATCGCGCGGCTCGAGGGGTACGATTCCGCCGCAAAGGCGGCGGAGCTCCGGCGCGTAGAAGACGAGATTTCGGAGCTCAGCGAGACTTTCGAGACCGTCCTGCTCGCCGAAAAGGCGCTTGCCCGCGCCTCGGAGGAGATAAAAAACTCCGTAGCTCCGGCGATAAAGCGCATGGCTTCCGAAAAGATGTCGGTGCTCACGTCCGGGAAATACGCCTCGCTCGGGGTCGACGGCTCGCTCGCCGTCACATTCATGCCGGACGACGGCGCCGGCGGGACCGTGATAAGGGACGAGAGGTACATGAGCTCGGGGACGGCCGACTGTTCCTACATATCCCTGCGCCTCGCGATTGCGGAGCTCATATCGGGCGGCGAACCGCTTCCCGTGATCTTTGACGAGACCCTCAACCATCTCGACGGAAAACGCATGCTCGCGTGCCTTCAGATGCTGTCGGGCGGCGGGCAGGTCCTGCTTTTCACGGCGTCGGACAGGGAAAGAAGGATAAGCGAGGCGGCCGGGCTGCCTCACAGGATGATAATCATGGAGCGCGCCTCATGACGGACGAGAGATTCGTCTCGGTGTGCTTCACCGGCCACCGCGACCTCCCGGAGGACGCGGAGGCGCTCAGAAAAGCCCTTTCGGGGATAATCGACGGGCTGTGCCGGGAAGGGATGAGGATCTTTTACGCCGGCGGGGCAGTTGGGTTCGACATGATGGCCTCCGAAGAGGTGCTGAAAGCGAAGGACAGGTTCGGGGGGGTCGAGCTGCGGCTGCTTCTCCCCTGCGCCGGGCACGATCTCAGATGGAAGGAGGCCGACCGCCTCCGGCTTTCCGCGATAAAAAACGCCGCGGACTCCGTCGAGGTGCCTTCCCCGGTATTTACCAGGTGGTGCATGCATGAGCGCAACAGGGAGCTCGCCGACCGTTCGGCGGTCTGCGTCGCTTATCTGCGCCGCAGCGAAGGGGGCACCGCCTCGACCGTCAGGTACGCGTCGAAAAAAGGACTGAGGGTCATAAACGTCCCGGACGGGGACGGCGAAGACCTTCAAAAAGGATTGTGACATGAAAAAGACGGCTCTGATACTGTGTTTTCTGATTCTTCTCTCGGGGTGCGCCGGGGCGCCCCCGCTTTCGGACGAAGAGGCCGCGGAGGTGATAAACGCCCTCCTTCCGCTCTCGTCGGAGGTGAACGGCATCCTTTTCGGGAAGGGCCTGCCCGCCGTCGACGAGGCGTACGAAGAGGAGCATTCCGGTACCGCGTACTTCCCCGTAAAGGAGGGGACGGGCTATTCGTCCGTCGCCGACATAAAGCGCGCCGCCGAAAAGGTCTATTCGAAATCCTATCTCGAATCGGTCTATATGTCGGCCTTCGAGGGGATGAACGGCGGGACGTCCGTCATAGGTTCGGTCAGTCCGAGATACACGGAGATCGGCGGGGTGCTGAAGGTCAACGTGTCGGCAAAGAGCTTTGACGTCAGAACCTACGAAAAGGTGACGGAATGCAGGTTCTCGTCGTCCGGACAGGGATACGCGGTGTATTCGTGCAAGGCCCTCGGCTCGGACGGGAAGACATACGATTTAAAGATTTATCTTGCCGGCGCGGCCGGCGAATGGAGATTCGACAGCCCGGTTTACTGACCTTACGTCGTCTTCGGATATGGAAAAGCTGATCCCGTATCTCAAAAAGAACATGATCCTCGCCCTGAGGTCGCTGAGATATAACGGCCGGCGTTACGTACCGTTTTTTATCGCCGTGATTATATCCGAGCTCTGCTTCGGGGTGCTTTTCTGCGTCAACGGATTCGCGGCGAGGGAGGAAAAACGCATCGCCGCCGGGGAGTACGACTACCATATCGAGTATTACGGCATGACGGAGTCTCAGGCGGCGTATCTCCACAATTATTCGTCGGCGATATCGAAGGGCGCGATATACTCGGTCGTCGAGTCCCTGCCGTCCGGGACGGTCGACGGCGAAGAGGTTTACAACGTGAGGATCCTTTTAAGAGGGGATCTTCAGGCGAATTTCAAACAGTTCCGGCGCGGGGTCCTAGCGACTGCTCTTTCTTTCGGAAACGACTCGGTGACTTACTATCTGACGCCGCTCTTTACCGGGGTGAAAAGCGGCAACAACGCGCTGACCCTCCGGCTTATGCTGATATTCTCGGCGGTCACGCTGCTGCTCCTCACCGCGCTGTATATCGTGAGGATAAACAATTTCAGATTCGAGTACGGGATCTACATGACGTGCGGCGCGGATTTCCGCAAGCTCACCGAAAACTCGGCCTTCGAGATGCTGGGCATCGTCCTCGTCAGCTATCTGCCGTCGATGGCGGTATCGACGGCGGTCGCCTCGCTTCTCTGCCGGGGGCTCGCCGTCGCGAGGCCGGTCGGCTGGCTGCTCACGCTCCTTATTACGGCGCTGATCTCCTTCGTTTCGGTCATTTTTCCGATGCTCGTCGTCTCGAGGATATATCCGGCGAAGAACATCGCGGCGGCGGACAATTCGAATTACGTCGTCTCCCCCCGCCGATCGGCAGAGCTTCTCGGGGGCGGGACGGGGAGATATCAGCGGCTCTCGTTCGTGAGGTTCTGGAAATATTTCATGAGGGCGACGGCCGCGGCCGCCTCCTTCGCCGTGTGCGCCTCGGTGCTTTACTACACGTCGTTTATCGCTCGGGCGGAAAACGACGCCCCGGGGGCGCAGTTCGTTCTCACCTTCCGCGACGGGACGGTGTACGACGGTGACTGCGCCGAACAGCTCGCGACCTTCCCCGATATCTCGGCCGTGAACAAGGTGCTGAAAAAGAACGCCGCCGTGATGAACGCCGCGCTCGCCTTCGGAAAGGGGAAAATACTCCCGTTTGCCGAGGGCTTCGTCGGGTATTCCGGCGACGGGTATTCGAGGTACACGAATACCGCGGATTTCTCGCCGGCCGACGAGGAGGTCATAAAATGGCTTTCGAGGTTCGATTACGACGGGGACCTTTCGCTCGGGCTCACCGACGGCTGGTGCATAATATCTCAGAACAGATACAACCGCCGGGTGATGAACGTGAAGCCCGGGGACGAGATATATATCGCGGCGGCTGAAGAACAGCCGCGCGAGGGAACGAAGTTCATGCGCTCCGAGCTCGACATGCTCGAGGGGGATAAGCTCCTTCGGGCGAAGCTCGATTATTATTCGTATTCGTACAGGACGCTGAAGGTCGCCGCGGTGCTTAAAGACCTCCCGACCTCCGGGATGATACCCGTGTACGTTTCGCCGGGCGACTGGCTGGATATCGCCGGGCCGGCCGTCTATACCCGGCTCGAGCTGTACTGCGACGACGGCGCCGACCTTGAAAAGCTCGACAGGGAACTCAGGCAGTGGGCGTCGATCTACGGCGGGATAACGGTGAGAAACACGCATTTCGCCGCCGAAAGGGAGATAGAAAGGGCGCAGCACCGTCCCGGGATGCTCGCCGCGCTCGGCATTCTCACGGCGGTCTCGGCGCCCGTGCTCTGGTTCTTCTCCGAGACGGTTTTCTACGGGAAACGCCGGGACGAGTTTCTCATTCTGTCGTGGTTCGGCGGGACGGACAGGGAGATACGCTCGATACATCTCGCCGACGCTGGGGCTTTTGCCCTGATAAGCACGGTCTTTACCGCCCTGTTCTCGGCGGCGGGGATCGGGATATCGTACCGCGCCGCCAATTTTGCGGCCGGAACGTCGCTGTATCACGCTTTCAGGTTCCCGTGGGTCCTGTATCTCGTGATACTTCTGCTCACGGCGGTAGGATCGGCCGCCGCCGTAATAATCTCATACGTCGCCCTGCGCCGCTCCTCGGCCGCCGGCGACCTCACAGACGACAACTGACAGGGAGGGGGACAGGATGGCTCTTCTCGAAGCAACGAATATAATAAAACTGTACAGACAGTACGACGACACGGTGACGGCGGTCAACCGGGTGAATCTGTCGGTCGAGCGCGGGGAGTTCGTCGCGATAATCGGCGCCTCCGGCTCGGGAAAATCGACTCTCCTTCAGATACTCGCGGGGATCGACAAACCGACGAGCGGGACGGTTACGATCCGCGGGAACGACATAACGGGAATGGGCAGGGACGCCCTTTCGAGGTTCCGCGGGGCGAATATCGGGTTTATTTTTCAGAAGCACAACCTGATCCCCCAGCTGACGGCGCTCGAGAACATTCTCGTCCCGACGATAATGTGCAACAAGGCGGACAGCCAGTACGAGGAGCATTTCAAAAAGCTGACGACGATGCTCGGCATAACCGACCGGCTCCACCATCTTCCGTCGGAGCTCAGCGGCGGTCAGGCGCAGCGCGTGGCGATCGCGCGGGCGATGATAAACGACCCGGAGGTGCTCTTTGCCGACGAGCCGACGGGCAATCTCGACCGCGAGAACGCCGACGAGGTCCTCGAGCTCCTGCTCCACACGAGGGAGTCGCTCGGGCAGACCGTCGTGATGGTGACTCACGATCTGACGATCGCCGACCGGGCGGACGTCATATACCGCATGGACGGCGGCAGGCTCTTCGTTTACAGGGACAGGGACGGGGTGTACAGGAGAAACTCCTTCGAGTCGGAGCTCGCCCGGGCGAAAGCGGACGCCTCGGAATGACGCAAAAAAACCGAAAAAAATCCGCGAAAAATCCGCGACAAGCGTGAGATGACAAAGCAAGGAAATCCCCTTATAATGTTTCCACAATCAGGGAACACTATAAGGGGATTTTACTATGGATAATCAGAAAAACGGCGTCCGGGGTCTTTGGATACCGAGGGAGGTACTGCTCGACCGGGATCTCAGCGCGCTTGAAAAAATCATTCTCACGGAGATCGACGCGCTGAGCGGAAAGGACGGATGCCGGGCGAGCAACGCCTATCTCGCCGGGGTCTGCGGCTGCAGCGAGAAAGGGATCAGCAGCGCCGTCTCAAAGCTCGCGAAAAACGGATACGTTTCATATTCCGGAAGCAACGGGAGGAGCAGAAAACTGCTCAGCAGACTGACAAAAAGCTCGGGTCAGCCCGGCGAGAAAAGCGGGTCAGCCCGGCAAAAAGCGCGAGAAAAAATAACAGACAAGAATATGGAGAGTAATACGGAAAGAACCAAAAAAAGAAAAAGCGTATGCGCGATCATCGAGAACTTCGACCCGCGGGAGGTCTACGAAAAGGCCGTCGAGCGCTCTATGAAAGAGATGCTGGAACAGCTCGGCACGGAAGGCTGACACCGCTGTGTCTTTGCGCGGGCTTTCCGAATAAAACTCCCCGGTTTTTTCCGGGGAGTTTAATCAGTATTTTTTGATCTTTTCTTTCACGTCGGCGATCTGTTTCATCACCGAGGCGGGGGAGGGACCTCCCACGCCGGCGCGGCGGTTCACGCAGTTCCCGAGGTCGAGCGCCTCGTAGATCTTTTCGTCGGCGCCCGGGCATACGGCGCGGAATTCGTCAAGCCCGATATCCTCGAGCGTCCTGCCCTCCGAAATGCATTTTGAGACCAGCCCGCCCGAGATTTTGTATGCGTCGCGGAACGGGACGCCCTTCCCGACGAGATAGTCGGCGAGGTCCGTCGCGTTGATAAAGCCCTTTTTCGCCGCCGCCTCGAGGGCTTCGCGCCTGACCGTCAGGGTGCTTATCATCCCCGTCATGATGGGAAGGCAGGAAAGAACTGTGTCGATCGCGTCAAAGACGCTCTCCTTGTCCTCCTGCATGTCCTTGTTATACGCGAGCGGCAGACCTTTCAGCGTCGTGAGCAGCGAAACGAGGTCGCCGTAGACCCGTCCGGTCTTGCCCCGGGTGAGCTCCGCCATGTCGGAGTTCTTTTTCTGCGGCATTATGCTCGAGCCGGTCGTATAGGCGTCAGAGAGCTCTATGAACCCGAACTCCCATGAGCTCCAGAGAACGAGCTCTTCCGAAAGACGCGAGAGATGCATCATTATCATTGAGATCGCCGAAAGCAGCTCGACGCAGAAATCCCGGTCGGAAACCCCGTCGAGGCTGTTCATCGCGACCCCCGAAAAGCCGAGCGCGGCGGCCTCCGAAACCCTGTCGGTCGGGAAGGTCGTGCCGGCGAGAGCGCAGCATCCGATGGGGCACTCGTCGGTCCTCCGGCGGGTGTCGGAGAGACGGCCGAGGTCGCGGAGCAGCATATAGGCGTACGCCATGAAATGATGCCCCAGCGTAACGGGCTGCGCCCTTTGCAGATGGGTGTAGCCCGGCATGACTGTTCCGGCGTTTTCTTCGGCGCGGGTCATCAGCGCTTCAATGAGCTCCTTCACGGCGGCCGAGATCACGTTTATCTCTTTTTTCAGATACATGCGCATGTCGAGCGCGACCTGATCGTTGCGCGAACGCGCGGTGTGAAGCCGCTTTCCCGGCTCGCCGATCCGTTCCGTCAGGACGGATTCCACGAACATGTGTATGTCCTCGGCGCCCGGGTCGATCTCAAGCTTTCCGGAGCGCAGATCCGAGAGGATGCCGTCGAGCCCCGCGAGGATCTTTTCGGAGTCTTCGCGCGAGATAACTCCGCAGTCGGCGAGCATCGCCGCGTGGGCGGCAGACCCCCTTATATCCTCTTCGTACATCCGGCAGTCGAAGCGTATCGACGAATTGAAATCGTCGGCGGCGGCGGAGGTTTTCCCGTCCGTCCTGCCCGCCCACATTTTGCGGGACATCAGAGCTTTCCTTTTTTCTCAAGCATGGCCTGAACGGTTGTCGGAAGGCCCCAGATGTTTATGAAGCCCTCTGCCTGACCCTGATCGTAATCTGATTCCCCGAAGGTGACGAGATCCTCGGAATAAAGGGAGAAGGGAGACGTCGTACCCGCCGGGATGATATTGCCCTTGTAAAGCTTGAGTTTTACCGAGCCCGTTACGTGCTCGTTCGACTTGTCGGCAAAGGCGGTCATCGCCTCGCGGAGAGGAGTGAACCACTTGCCGTTGTATATGAGATCGGCAAAGTCAACGGCGAGCTTCTGTTTCAGATGGAGCGTCTCCTTATCGACCGTCAGCATC
>JAEEGL012606368.1_pt1 | contig 36344 bp, 31 predicted proteins | sample 9134231 | NCBI WGS metagenome assembly JAEEGL01 (sample SAMN16246548, study PRJNA631951) | gut metagenome | biome: gut microbiome; feature: rumen; material: fiber-attached | host: Bos | place: Iran: Karaj | collected 2018-10 | reverse complement strand
TAGAAATAACTAATTATTCTAACTTCGCAGGAACAGGAATGATTATTAAACTTGTTATAAATGATAAAGAATATGATCAAGTAGTAGTAGTCGTAAGAGGAGACAATGGAACAATTGAAAAACCAGGAAATGGTATTATTACATCAACAGATTATGCAACACTTTCATCAATTCTTGCAGGTCTTACATTAAAAACACCAATGACTAGCTTACTATATGACTTGAATAAGAATAAGATTCTTACAGTTACAGACCTTTCTCCATTGAGTTTATTTATTGCAGGTAAAGCTACATTTACTAATCTTAATGGATTATAGAAAAAGAGATTTTTATCTCTTTTTTATTGTTTTCGACACAAACTGACAAAAAAACTCATAAGAAATTGATAGTATATCCTCTAATAAAGGGGGTGTATTATGAACCAAGACAAAATGTATTTAATTAATAAACTCTTTAATGATAAAACTATAAGAACAGTATGGGATAAAGATGAAGAAAAATATTATGTAAGTGTAATAGATATTGTAGGAGCAGTTTCAGAAAGTAAAGATAAACAATCATATTGGAGAAAGTTGAAACAGCGCTTAAAAGAAGAAGGAAATGAAACCGTGACAAATTGTCACGCTTTGAAACTTAAGGCACAAGATGGAAAATATCGTATGACAGATGTTGTTGATATTGAAAATATGTTTAGACTTATTGAATCAATACCAAGTAAGAATGCAGAACCTATTAAACAATGGTTAGCTAAATTAGGTAGTGAGAGAATTGATGAAGTATTTGATCCTTCAATAGCTACTCAAAGATCAATTGATTTATATCGAGCTAAAGGTTTTGATGAAAAATGGATTACCGAACGAATAAAAGGTATTCAGACTAGAAAAGAATTAACTGATCTTTGGAGTGAAGGTGGAATAAAAGAATCTAATGAGTATGCAATACTTACAAATGAAATATATAAAAGTTGGTCTGATATGACCGCTCAAGAATATAAAGAATATAAAGGATTAAGAAAAGAGAGTTTGAGAGATAATATGACTCGAATGGAAGAATTACTTTCTGACTTAGGAGAAGAAGCTACTAAAGAACTTACTAGAAAATTTAATCCACAAGGTTTAGATCAAAATAAAACTATTGCTCGTATGGGAGGACATACTGCTAAAGTTGCAAGGAAAGATATTGAGAGTAATCTTGGAGAAAAAGTAATTACTTCTGATAATAATTTAAATTATAAATACTTAAAAGATGAAAGTGATAACTAATAGTGTGTTTTGTTTATATGTTGTATTGGATTAAAAAGAACTTTTTAAAAAGTTCTTTTTTGTTTTATAATTATTATAGGTGATAATATGGAAGAACATATTGATGGCTTTTTAGATTATATTAAAGTTGAAAAGAATTTTTCTGATTATACTGAAGTTAATTATGAAATAGATTTAAAAGAATATAAGAAATACTTAGATACTAAAAGAAGAAGTTATCTTAGTATGAATTATAAAGATGTTTTAGATTATACTAAGTATTTAAAGGAAACTTGTGAGTTTACTCCAACTTCTATTAATAGACATTTATCTTCTTTAAGAAGTTTTTATAATTATTTAATACTTAATAATGTAATTACTTCAAATCCATTTAAATTAATTAAGGGTCAAAAGAAAGAACTTAAACTTCCTAATTATATGAAGTATTCTGAGTTTGAAGATATGATTAATTCTATTCCTGATGATACACTTGGAATTAGAAATAGATGTTTATTTGAAATGCTATTTTGCAGTGGTGCAAGAATTGGTGAATTAATTAATGTTAATGTATCTGATATTGATTTTTCTAATAAACAAATTAAAGTCTTAGGTAAAGGCAATAAGGAAAGAATCATTTATTTAAATGAACATGCTATTGATTCTTTAAACGATTATTTAGATAATTCTAGACTTATTCTTTTAAATGGGAGAAAGAGTGATAGATTATTTATTAATCATATCGGAGGAGATTTAACTACCAGAGGAGTTAGAGATATTATAGATAATATTATTAAGAAAGCTGCTCTTAATATTAAAGTAACTCCTCACATGTTTAGACATACTTTTGCCACTATGTTATTAAATGAAGGATGCTCATTAAGATCAGTTCAAGAACTTCTGGGTCATGCTAATCTTTCTACTACTTCAATTTATACTCATGTATCTAATGATAGAATAAAAGATGTTTATCTTCATACTCATCCAAGAAGTAAAAATAAGTAAAAAACGCTATTACAAATTTTAGCGTTTTTTGTTTGTTAAAATTACAGATTTTTAAATTCTCGGGGGGTCAGAACATTTTTGAAAGAAATTTCAAGTAATTTAGGGGGGTAACCGTGTATAAGAATAGTAAGGGGGTAAATAATATGAATAAAAAATTAAAAGTATTACAAGAAGAAATATCCGACTGTGGAGTTTGTTCCTTACTTTCTATTATTAGATATTATGGAGGAGATACTAATTTAGAAAAGTTAAGGATAGAAACTTCTACAACCAAAAAAGGAGTTAGTGCATTAGATTTAATTGAATGTGCAATAAACTACGGCTTCGATGCTAAGGGTTTAAAAATAAAAAATATTAATGAAGTAAATCTTCCTTGCATTGCACATATTAAAGTTAATGAATCTTTAACACACTTTGTAGTTATATACAAAATTAAAGATGATACTATAACTTTTATGGATCCTTCTTCTGGGTTTAAAAGTATGAATGTAAGTCTTTTTAATAAGAAGTTTACTGGAGTAGTTATTACACTTTCTCCAAAGACTATTATTAAGAAAGATGAAAGAAGTGGATACTTATTAAAGAATACATTTGATTATTTATTAAAGTGTAAGAAAATGATTCTCTTAATAATATTTTTAAATCTTATATTTATAGTTTTATCAATTATTGATGGTTTTTATATAGATCTGATTAATGATAATAATATTAAATATTTATATTTCATATTTTTAGCTATTATTATTCTTCTTAATTTTTTGAATTATATAATTGGATTATATAGTGAGAAATTAAAGATAAATATTAATAGTAATATTTTAAGTAATTTTTATAATAGGATTATTAAACTCCCTTTGAAATTTATTCACTTAAAGGACTCTTCAGAAATAATTAAAAGAACTAATGATTTAGAAAGTGTAGAATCAATAATTGTAGATGCAATTGTAGTTATATTCACAAACTTTTTTATTATATCTTTAAGCCTATTTGCAATCTATTTCATTTCACAACCCATCGTTATATTTATTTTGATTTTTATTACAATTTATATCTTTGTAAGTATTATTCTAAATAAGAATATAACTACTAAATTGAATGAGGTTATTGATCTATCTACTAAATATAATTCTAAACTGACAGATGATATCTTAGGTATTACAAGTATTCACCATAATTATTTGTTTGATAAAGCTGCATTTATGCTTTCTAAATTTAAAGATGATGATTTAAAAATTATGTATAAGTATAAGAAACAAGTAATGAGAAACAACATTATATTAGAGGCTTTATTTGAAATATTAATTATAAGTGTATACTCTTACTTAATAATAAATAAATCTATTAGTTTAAGTAGGATATTAGTTTTATCTTTTATAATTAATCTTATTAATAATTCTTTAAAAGATATAGTTTCTTTGATACCTGGTTTATTTTATTCTAAATCTATTATTAGAAAAGTAGATGACTTTTATTCGATCGATATGAATAGCTCAGGAGATTTGGATACGAAGTCTTATGATTTAATAATAGATAACCTTGAGTTTGGCTATAATAAATTAAATAATGTGATAGATAACTTGAATATAAGAATAAATAAAGGGGAAAAGGTTATTATTAAAGGTGAATCAGGTAAAGGAAAGTCAACATTATGTAGAATCTTAAATAAAGAATTAGATTATAAGGGTTCAATTAAAATTGGTTCAATAGAATTATCTAGTTTAAGTGATTTAAATTTAAGAAATCAGATTACTTATTCTTCTCAGGATGAATATATATTTAATGGCACTATTAGAGAAAATATATTAATGGGTAGGAAGGTAAGTGATGAAGAATTTGAAAAAATAGCAAAAATCTGTTGCTTAGAAAGGATAATTAAAAATAGGCCATTTAAGTATGACACATTCCTTTATGATGGTGGCAAGGAATTAAGTGGAGGAGAAAGAAACTTGATTATTCTTGCAAGGACTCTAGTTAATAAATCAAATATTTATATATTAGATGAAACTCTAAAGGAATTAAATGATTCAGTAGAGAATAAGGTATTAACTAATTTATTTGAAAATTATAAAGATAATACTATTATTTATGTTAGTCATAAGAATAAGAAAAACTATTTTGGAAGAGTAATTTATGTGTAGGAAGGAGAAAGTATGGAATTAAGTAATAACGAACTTCTAAACGTTACAGGTGGAGGTATCGGTAAATGGATCATTATTGGCGGAATAATAGTATTCGTAATTGGTTTCATTGATGGATACTTAAATCCAGCACATAAAAGAAGATAATTATGTATTTAACTAATGAAGAATTATATTCTATTCATGGTGGAGCTATTAGCATAAGTGGACTAAACTCAGTATGTAGATTTGTAGATACTATGTTAAGTTTAGGTAGACTATGTGGCTCTACTGTTAGAAAAATGTTTGGAAGATAAAAAGGGGACACTGTATGTGTCCTTTTTCGTTTGCATTTTTATTTTTCTTAAACTATAATAGCATTACTTGAAGGGATGGTTTTTATGGATGATTCTAATATCGAAAGAAGAGTTAGAAATGATCAACGTGAAAAACAACATAAATATGAAGAAAAAAAGAAAAAATTAGAAGCTATTCAGTCTTCAACTTATGAAAATAGGAAAATGATTAAGGGTTTAATTAGTCTTATTCCTTCTTCTGTACTATTTGCCTTAACTTATGTTTTAACTTTTAGAGGTATTTTTAGTCCTGAGGTTGTACCTTTTGTTTCTGTATTCGGAGGACAATTTATTGGTGATGTTATTGAAATGGTAGTTTTTGATAAAAATCATAAAGAGTATTATGACTATTATAAGGAAAGAAGTGAAGCTTCTAAAGAAGTAGAAGTTTATAATGCTCTTGAGATTGTAGAAAATGCTATGACTGATTTTTATATTGCTGAATGTGAAAATAATAGTATCTTAAAAGATGAAATTAAAAAGTGTAAAAATGGTAAGAAAAGTCTTCGATTAAAAGAATATAAAGAAAATCTTCAAAGAGAATTAAAACAAATTAATTCTAAGATTGTTTTAAATAAAAACTTAAGTGATTATCAAAATAAGAACTATGCAATATTTAAACATGTACTAAAGACTGTTACTTGGTCTTTAGAGTTATGTATTGAACTTTTATTTATTCAAACAATTGTTACTGGTGGTATTACTACTGTGGGTATGTTTGCTCCACTTTTTGCTGGATTTGTAGGTTATGGTTCTTACAATTATAGCGTTTGTAATGCAAGAAGAAAATTATATACAAGAAATAGTAAAAGACTTCTTAATACTGAATCTTCAGATGATTTAAATGATTTATATAAGAAACAAGAATCTTTAATTAATAAACTTGGAAATATTTGTCTTGAAGAAGAAGTTGAAAGAGAACGTAAATTAATGGAAAAATCTGAAAGCAAGAATGTGGTTAAGAAAGAAATAGTAAAAAATAATCGTTATCGTTATGAACCAGTTGAAGAAGAAACTAATGATTTAGATGTAAGTTATGGTGAAAATAGTAGAGCTAGAATTTTAAGGAAAAAACAAACAAATGGATAGGCTAAGTAATTAGTCTATTTTTTGTTTTTAATTTTTATTTTAGATGTTATAATACATTTAGAGTGAGGGTAATGTTTTTTATGAAAGATAACAATTTAGATTTTTTCAAAAATATTTATTTATTATTACAAAATAAAGAATCAAAATTTAATGATCCTACGACTTTAGAATTAAATGATTATTTTAAAAGATTTATAGATAATTATGAAGTTAATTCTTCTAAGAGTGATGAATTCTTAGGTAATGAAGAATTAAACAAAGAGTTTATGGACAAGTTTGTAAGTATTTATAATTCTTATAAAGATAAAGATAATAGTAAATATGTAATTCCTTTATTTATATATTTATATGATCAATATCAATTTGGATTTGATATGGATAAATTTAATTCTTTCGTAGAGAATGAAGAAATATCTAATTTTAGTGATTTACTAGCTAATTATGATGTATATAAATTAAGTATTAAAACTATTTAATAAAGAGGGAAGTGATACTATGAAAAAGATACTTATGCTTACTAATATGTATCCATCAAAGAAGTATCCACATTACGGAACATTTGTAAAAAATACTGAAGATATTTTAAGTGATATTGGTTTTAAAGTTGATACTATTAAAATATCTAAACATGATAATAAGATTATAAGACTTTTATCTTATATTCTTTTTTGTTTAAAATATTTTTTCAAAGCATTTAAGAAATATGATTTTATATATATACATTATATAAGTCATTCTTCAATACCAGTTGTTATGTTTAATAAACTATTTAAAAAGAAAAATATTATATTAAATGTACATGGTAATGATATTATTGCTGATAGAGGATTAGACTTTAAGAATAGAGGAAGATCTGTTAAAGTATTAAAGATATGCTCTAAAGTAATAGTTCCTTCTTCATACTTTAAAGAAGTGTTAATGAAGAATTATGAAATAGATGAAGAAAAGATTTATATATTCCCAAGCGGAGGTATAGATAATACTCTTTTTGATAAAGATATTACTATGGAGGAAGCTAAGAATAAAACTAAGTTATCTCAAGATAGACACTATATTGGTATGGTTTCTAGAATTGAAAGAGATAAAGGTTATGATACTTTAGTTAGTGCTTTTAATAGTATTAGTGAAGCCTATCCGGATTATGATTTAGTTATTATTGGTACTGGAGATGAAGATAGTTATCTAGAAAGTATTATAGATGAATGTAATTTAAGAGATAGAGTAGTAAGAGTTCCTTTTGTTAAACAAAAAGAATTAGTTTATTACTATAAATCAATGGATTTATTTGTACTTCCTACGAAAAGAAGAAGTGAATCTTTATCACTTGTTGGTTTAGAAGCTTTTGCATCAGGAGTATTAACTGTAATTAATACTATGTATGGACCTAAAGAATATGCTAATAAAAAGAATTCTCTAATTTATGAAAGTGAAGAATCTGAAGCTTTAAGTGAAAGAATAGATGATGCTTTAAAATTAAGTGTTGAAGATAAGAATAAAATAATTAAAAATGCACATGAAACTGCATTAAAGTATGATAAGTCTAAAATGAGTTCAATCTTAGAAGGAATATTTAAATAGGTGTATCATATGAAGAAAAATTTTGATTTAATTATATATTTCTTTTTACTTTTAAGTCCTTTGATTGATTGTTTAACAGGAGTTCAAGAAAGATTTAATATTCCTTTTTCTATTGGTGTTATAGTGAGAGGAATAGTAATGGTTCTTGCTATGTATTATTTATTTAAAAATAGTAAGAATAGAAATAATATATATTTATTCTTAGTATATTTAATTATAGAACTTATTTATACTTATGCTTATTTAAGAACTAGTATATTTAGTGAGTTTAAGAATGTAATAGTAATATTCTATTTACCATTTATGATTCTTTTCTTTAATTATTATAGAAATGAAAAGATAGATAATAAGCTTATGTTAATTATTAACTTTGTTTATTTATTCTTAATAGTAATACCTTTTCTTTTTGGATTAGGATTTAATACTTATACTGGTGAAGATGGAAAGAGTGCTTTCTTAGGTTTCTTCTATGATGGAAATGAATTAAGTGCACTTCTTATACTTTTACTTCCTATCTCTATTGATTATATGATTAAGAATAAAGAATATCTGCACTTAGCTTCTTATATGTTTTTATATTTACTTAGTATAGTTATCGTAGGAACTAAAGTATTATTACTTGGAACATTTATAGTTATTCTTTATTTCTTTATAAGAAAACTTATTACTGTAGAAAAGAAGAAAAGACTTATACTTACTTTAGGTATTTTAACGTTTATTGGAATTACTATAAGTGTGTTACCGTTTACTCCAGTATATAAGAATTTAATTATTAGTATGGACTATTATGGTGTTAAAAGTATTTTTGATTTATTTAAACCAAAGTTTATAGATAATATTATATTTAGTAATAGAATTGCTTTTGCAATCGAAGTCTATAAGACTTTTGGATCAAGTGCTTTATATATTATATTTGGTATTGGTAAAAGTATGCTTATGAATATCAAAGATGTTGAAATTGATATAATGGATATATTCTATTCAATCGGAGTCTTAGGTACAATTATTTATCTTTATACATTTGGTAAGAATGTATTTAAGATAAGTGGAGTATATAAGTTTACTTTTATACTTTTATTTATAATAAGTTTATTCTCTGGACATATACTTATAAAACCAATGGTATCAACATTTTTAAGTGTTATGTTTTTACTAGATTATAATACACCTTAATTGGTGTATTTTTTAACTCTTATCATACAAATAAATAAGTATGTATGTTATAATTTAAGAGTGGAGATGATTATATGACAGGTATTGTTATTCTTAATTATAATGATTATAAAACAACATCTGAAATGTTAGAAAATATCAAAAATATGAAAGTACTTGATCATATAGTTGTTGTAGACAATAACTCTAGTGATAACTCTTTAAAAGAGTTAGATAAGTATAAATCTAAAAAAATAGATATCGTAGCTAATAAAGAGAATAAAGGCTATGCTTATGGTAATAATGTAGGTATTAAATATCTAAGAGATAACTATAAGTGTGATTATGTATTTATAAGTAATCCAGATATAATCGTAGATGAGAATACTTTTAAAGTCTTAATTGATGATTTAAAGACTAAAAATTGTGTTGCTCCAGTTATTAAACAACTTGGGGAGGATATTAAAGGATGGAAGTTACCATCTATGAAAAAAGAGATTAATACTATTACTTCAGATAGATTATTTAAGAATGAATCTATTTATGAAGATTCATATTACTCTAAAGATTTGAATGAAGTAGAGGTAGTATCTGGTTGTTTCTTTGGAATCAAAGATTCGAGTTTAGAAAGTGTCGGAGACTTTGATGAAGGAACATTCCTTTATTTTGAAGAAAATATCTTAGGTTATAAGCTTAAGAAAAAGAATATTAAGACTTATGTAGATGATAGAGTAAGTGTTATTCATAACTTAAGTGTGTCTGTTGATAAGAATGTTAAGAAATATAAGAAATATAAGATACTTATGAATAGTTTATTTTATTATGAAAAGAATATTTTAAAATCTAATATATTGAGAAGATTTGTACTTAGATTGTTTTACTTTGTAATGATTATATTATTAAAAATAAAGAACGTCGGAGGAAGAGCATGAAAAAGAATTTAATTATTGTTGGTTCTAGAGGATACCAATTTAAATATGGCGGTTGGGAAACATTTGTTACTAATTTTGTAGATTATTCAAATGATGAATTTAATTTATATATTCCTTATTTAATTCAAGATAAAAAGAATTATAAAGGTAATTATCTAAACAATGGAGTAAATGTACATGATATTTATATTGGTAAACTTGGATTTGCTACCATGTTTCAATTTACTATTAAATCAATTAGATACTATCTTAAACTAATTAGAAAAGGTGAAATTAAGGATGCTACTGTTATTATCTTAGGTTGTAAGGTAGGTCCTTTAATGAGATTCTGGTATCCTAAGTTTAAGAAGTATAATACTAAAGTAATTATTAATCCTGATGGAATAGAATGGAAAAGAGAAAAATGGGCTGGATGGATTAAGAAATGCTTTAAGATTTCTGAAAGAGATCACGTTAGATATTCTGATCATGTAGTATGTGATTCTAAAGCTATTAAGAAATATATTGATACTGAATATAAAGAATATAATAAACCTTCTTCATTTATTGCTTATGGAGCTGATAAAAAGTTAGTAAGTGAAAAGACTGAAGATTTAACTAAGTTAATGGAAAAGTATAATTTTAGTGAAAATAAATATTATTTATCTGTTGGTAGATTTGTTCCTGAGAATAACTATGAAACAGTTATTAGAGAATTTATGAAATCTAAAGTTAAGAAAGATTTAGTTATTGTTACTAATTTAGATTCTAATATGAAATTCTATGATGAATTAAAAGAAAAACTACATTTTGAAAATGATGAAAGAATTAAATTTGTAGGTTCTGTTTATGATCAAAAAGCATTAAAGTATTTAAGAGAAAATGCTTATGCTTATATTCATGGACATTCAGCAGGTGGAACTAATCCAAGTTTACTTGAAGCCCTTAATACAACTAAGATTAATATTTTATATAATGTTTCTTATAATACTGAAGTTGGAGGAGAAGCTTGTTTCTATTTTTCAAAGAAAGATGGTTCTTTAAAGAAAGAAATAGAAAAGTGTGATAATTTAACTTCTAAAGAAATTAAAATAAGAGAAAAATTAGAAAAAGATATTATTAATAAAAAGTATACTTGGGAAAAAGTAGTTAACGATTATAAAAAGGTTATTTAGGAGGTTATTATGAGATATTTAATTACTGGAGGATCTGGACAATTAGGTAGTGCTATTTATAAAGAACTTTTACTAAGAGGAGAAAATGATGTATTTATTCCTAGTAGTAAAGAAATGGATATAACAAACTTTAGTAGTGTTAAAAATTATATTACTATAGTTAAACCTGACATTATATTTCATTGTGCTGCTTATACTAATGTAGATGAAGCAGAATTTGATCATGATTCTTGTTATATGGCTAACTCTCTTGGTACAAGCCATATCTGTAATGCTGCAGGTTTAGTTGATGCTACTGTCATAGGTATTTCTAGTGATTATGTATTTGATGGTAAAAAAGAAAGTCCATATGAAGTTTATGATGAGAGACATCCAATTAACTTCTATGGAAGTACTAAAAGAGAAATGGAAGATATATTGACTCGTTATCCTAAATATTTTGTTGTAAGAACATCATGGGTGTTTGGTGAAAATGGTAAGAACTTTGTTAATACTATGTTAAATTTGGCTAAAAGATATGATGAGATAGATGTAGTTAGAGATCAAATTGGTAGTCCTAGTTACACTCCTGATTTAGCTAAAGGTATCGTAGATTTATCAAATACTGATTATTATGGCTTTTATCATATGACTAATGAAGGATATTTATCTTGGTATAAATTTGCTAATCTTATTTATAAAAAAGCCGGAATTGATATTAAAGTTAATCCAATTAATGCTAAAGATTATAAAGGTGCGAAAGCTAAAAGACCTCTGAATTCAATGCTTTCTAAAGTTTCTTTAGATCAAGCAGGAATAACTAGACTTCCTTCGGTTGAAGAAGCAACTCATAATTATATAAAGACACTAAAGAAGTAATACTTCTTTAGTTTTTTTATTTAATATTATATAATTTAATTGTTGGTGACTACTATGAAAAATATAAAGGATAAATTAATTATATTTTTAGAAACTTTTACATTACTTTTTAGTTATGAATATATTTATAAAGGTAAACTTACTATATATGCAATAAACCCTTTTTTTGGAAGTTTACTTATTGGTTTATTTTTTGCTTATAAATATAAAGATAAGTTAAAAGACTTAACTAAGAGTAAGAAAGTATTAGTAATATTATTTACTATATTTATGTTAGTTGGAGAAGTGGTAGATGCTACTGGTGATTTAATAAATATAGTAAGAATTAAATATATACTTATTACTATATTAAAGTGTGTAGGTTATTATTATATATTTACTAAGAATATTAAATTTGTTGATTATATAATAATGAAGAAAACTAGATTTAAGGAACATAAGAATAAATTAATTAAGAAATATATTAATTCTTTAGAAAAACAACCTTTTAAAACTAGTTTCATAACATTCTTCTTAGTATGTACAATATTTATGATTGTATTTTATCCGATAGTATTAAGTCCGGATCCTGCATTTCAAATTAAGATGTATTATAATGTTCCAACTAAATATATCTATTGGGTAATACAAAGAGATCCAAGTGTTAATATGACTAATCATCATCCAATATTACAAACATATATGCTAGGTTGGTGCTTAGATTTAGGAAGAATGATTCTTAATGATAACTTTGGGTTATTTATATATACATTTATTCAAAGTATAATGACATCTTTATGTGCTGCAAGTACTATTAAGTTTTTAAAGAAACATGGAGTAAGTAGTAACTATATGTTTATATTAATGATTATATATGCAGTAGTTCCTATGTTTGGATTCTATTCAGTAAGTGCTGTTAAAGATACTTATTACACAATATTCTTTATATACTTTATATTAATCTCTTATGATTACGTTAAGGATAAACATATAAGTTGGATTAAGACAATCGAATTATTAATAGTATCTATATTCTTATGTTTATTTAGACAAAATGGTATTTATATTATTATGATATTTATGCCAATCTTAGCTTTTTATTCATTAAAAAATATTATTAAATTTACTTTTGTATTCTTTACAGTAATAATAGCTATGTGGGGATTTAACAATGTTTTAATTCCTTACTTAGGAGTAAGTGATGGAAGTATAAGGGAAGCTTTATCTGTTCCATTCCAACAAACTGCTAGACTTGTTAAATATCATAAAGATATTATTAGTGAAGAAGATTTAGAAGTTATTGATAAAATCTTAACTGTTGATACTTTAGCTGATAGATATGAACCTATATTATCAGATAAAGTTAAGAATGAATTCAATAAGAATGCAACAAGGGAAGATTTAAGTAATTACTTTAAAGTATGGTTTAAGTATTTACTAAAAGAACCTGCTTGCTATATAAATGCTACACTTAATAATACTTCTGGATATTTCTATCCATATAAATTAAGATGGTATTTCTATCATAATTATGATACTAGAGTGACAGTAGGAGAGAAAAGTGTAAACTATCACTACAATAAGTTAGGTATAATTAGGGATATTTTATCAACTTATGCTATAATATATCCGTATATACCAGTTATAGGTTTATTATCAAATATTGGATTTGGATTATTTAGTGTTATGTATTTAATTGCAGATCTAATAGATAAGAATAAAAAGAAATTTATCTTAGTTCTTATTCCTTTGATAATATCTATACTAGTATGTCTTGTTGGACCTGCAAATACTTATTTTAGATATGCTATGCCATATTTATTTGTACTTCCAACACTTGAAATTTTATTTAAAAAAGAAAATGAGGTTTAGATTATGAGTAAAAGTAAAATTGCTGTATTAATTCCTTGCTACAATGAATCTGCAACTATTGAAAAAGTAGTTAAAGACTACAAAAAAGCATTACCAGATGCAGACATCTATGTTTATGATAATAATTCTAAAGATGGTACTGATGAAATTGCTAAAAAAGCAGGTGCTATTGTTAGATATGAATATAGACAAGGTAAAGGTAATGTAATTAGATCAATGTTTAGAGAAATTGATGCTGATTGTTATTTAATGATTGATGGAGATGATACATATCCTGCTGAAAATGCTGAAGAAATGTGTAAATTAGTTTTAGATGGAAAAGCAGATATGGTTATTGGTGATAGACTTTCTTCAACTTACTTTGAAGAAAATAAAAGACCATTCCATAATTTTGGTAACGTATTAGTAAGAAAGTTAATTAATACTTTATTTAAAAATAATGTTAAAGATATCATGACTGGATATAGAGCATTTAGTAAAGATTTCGTTAAAGGATTCCCAGTTTTATCTAAAGGATTCGAAATTGAAACTGAAATGACTATTCATGCAGTTGATAAAAACTATAAATTAGTAGAAATTCCTGTAGAATATAGAGATAGACCTGAAGGTTCTGTATCTAAATTAAATACTTATAGTGATGGATTTAAAGTATTAAAAACTATTGCTACATTATTTAAAGAATATAAACCAATGGGATTCTTTGGAATCTTAGCATTTATATTTGCTCTTGTTGGAATTATTTTAGTAGTTCCTCCATTTATTGGATACTTCCAAAATGGATTCGTAGAAAAATTCCCAAGCTTAATCTTTGGATGTTTCTTAATTACAGTTTCACTATTAAATATCATTACTGGTATTATTCTAGAAGTAATTGCTAAGAAACATAGACAATTATACGAATTATATTTAAATGCGATTAATAAATAAGATAAGTGATTCACTTATCTTATTTGTTTTTAATTAATATGAAAAGTTTACATTAGTAATGTGAACTTTTTTTCTTTGACTCTTTATTCTGTTTTATACTAATAATAGAGTAAGGAGGATATGAATGAACGATTATTTAAAAAGTTGTTGTGATACTATCGTAGCTAACTCAATTAAACCTATGAGAGTTAGTAAAAGTAAGATTATTACAAGAAAGTGTTCAAAGAAAGATGTTGTCATTTTAGGGGCTTCTGAAGAACTACTAGGAAATGCATCTCAATTATATTTAATACCACCAGAAGAAAAAGTTGAAATAAGTAATGAAAATACTATTGAATATAATCAAAATGAGGTTTATGATATTGAAAAAGAAGTAACTGGAATGAGTGTTAGCAAATGAATGAAGAGAAAATTGAATTATTAAAATTAAATGATAAAATTTATATGATTATAGATAAGATTGATATTTATACTTATCTAGTTAATGAAGATGATTTTAAAGATATGATTATTCTTAAAGATGAAGGCAATGATTTAATAAACCTTGATGATGAGTCTGAAGCAAATAAAGCTTTAGAATTGTTTGGAAGAAAATATTTAGAGAAAAAAGAAGCTTAATAGCTTCTTTTTATATTGTAAATACTTATAAAGTATATTATATTATTTGTAGAGGAACACTTAATGTCTCAAGTTGAGTGCTACCTTATAACTGTTTTGCACCTAACTATTTAGTTAGGTGCTGATTCTTATAGTTTTATATAAAGTAAAACGATAAGTGATAATATGATTAGAAGATGGGCTACAGTGATGTAGTCTTTCTTTTTCATTTTATCACCTCCAATCTATGATTAGAGGCAGCACCCAACACATTAGTGTTCCAATCACATTATATAATACATATGTTCGTATTTAAAGAAAAAGTTATCTTACTAGATAATTTTTTTTATTTTTGCTATAATACCTTCAGTTTGAGGGGTATTATATATGAAAAGAGTACTAACTGAATTAGAAGAAATCGAAAGAAGCATTATAAAAAGATTTAGAAAAGAGATTTGGTCTAAGTTTGTTAAAGCTATCAAAGATTATGAACTTGTACAAGAAGGAGATAAGATTCTTGTTTGTATAAGTGGTGGTAAAGATTCTTTTCTTTTAGCTAAATGTTTTCAAGAATTAAAAAGACATAGTGATGTTCAATTTGATGTTAAGTTTGCAGTTATGAATCCTGGATATAAGGAAGCTAATAAACATATGATTCTTAAGAATGCTGAAAAGTTAAACATTCCAATTGAAATGTTTGATAGTGATGTTTTTGAAGTTGCAGAAAAACTAAATAGTGAATCTCCTTGTTATATGTGTGCAAGAATGCGTAGAGGATTCTTGTATGCTAAAGCACAAGAATTGGGCTGTAACAAGATTGCACTAGGACATCACTTCAACGATGTAATTGAAACAACACTTTTATCTATGTTCTATGGTTCTGAGATTAAGACTATGATGCCAAAGTTACATAGCGATAATTTCAAAGGTATTGAGTTAATTAGACCTCTTTTCTATGTTCATGAAGATGATATTATTTCATGGAAAAAATATAATAATTTAGAATTTTTAAATTGTGCTTGTAAATTCACTGAAAAGAGTGAAATCGATGAAGAAGCAAGTAAAAGAAGAGTAATGAAGAAACTTATTAAAGAACTTAAAGCTGATAATAAGAATGTAGATAATAATATATTTAAAGCACTTGATAATGTTAATTTAAACTGTGTAATTGGTTATAAAAAGAATAAAGAATATGTATCATTCTTAGATGATTATAATGAAAGAGGAAAGTAATAGTAAATTTTCCTCTTTTTGTATGTTTAATTGTTAAATTTTTTATTTTAAATGTTATAATGATTTTGGTGAAATCATGAATAGTAAAATTGAAATAGTATTAAAGAAACTTATTGATTCAGGATATGATGCTTATGTAGTAGGTGGTTATGTAAGAGACTTTCTTTTAGGGAAGGAATCTTATGATGTAGATATTACTACGAATGCTAAACCTGTAGATATTATGAATATCTTTAAGATTAATACATCAATTGATTGTTTCGGTAAAATATCATTTAAAGATTCTTATTATAACTATGATATTATGCCTTATAGAGAAGAATTGAAATATGATAATAGAAGACCAATAGATTTCAAGTTTACTAGTGATTTTGATAAGGATAGTGTAAGAAGAGATTTTACTATTAATGCTTTATATATGGATATTGATGGTAATATTATTGATCCATTTAATGGTAAAAGTGATTTAGAGAGTAAGACTATTAAAATAATCGGAGATATTAATACTAAACTTACAGATGATCCTTTAAGAATATTAAGAGCGATTAGATTTGCATCTATTCTTAACTTTAATTTAGATGATGAGTTAAAGAATTATATTAAGAATAATAAATACCTTTTAACTACATTATCTTATGATCGTAGAAAATTAGAATTAGATAAAATATTTAAAAATGAAAATAAGAATATTGGTATTAATCTAATTAAAGAGTTAGATTTAGAAAGTAGTTTAGATATTAAGTTTAATAGTGAAATTAAGTATACTATTTCAAGCGAAGGTATTTGGGCACAAGTAGAAACTGATAAGTATAACTTTAAAAAACAAGAGAAGTCTTTGATAGATGCTATCAGAAAAATCGTAGAATATGGAATCATAGATAACGTAGTTTTATATGCATATGGATTATATCCATGTGTAATCGCAGGGGAAATCTTAGGAGTAAATGAAGCACATGTATCAAATTTGTATTCTTTTTTACCAATTTATACAAAAAATGACATAAATTACTCGGGTGATGATATAATAGATTTACTTAAGATTGAACCAGGCATTAAGGTTAAGAGAATAATAAGTGATATAGAGTTAAATATTCTAAATGGAGATTTAGAAAATAAAAGGGAATTAATTGAAGATTATATTTTAAAGAATTGGAAGTGATAATATGAATGAAGTTGTTTTTAAAACTTTAAAACAAAAAGATTTTATTGTTAAAAGTTTTGTTTTAAGAGTAGCAACTGAATTAAATTTATCACTAAGTGATACTATTCTTTTAATATATTTATCTAATCAAGAAGTTCCTACCTTAGATATAGAAAATATTGTATTAACTACTTATTTAAAACAAGATCAAGTATTAGAGTCTTTCCAAAAGTTAGTTGCTATGGGATTAATCGAATCTAAAGTAGAAAAGAATGCTGATGGTAAACTTGGAGAAGTAATTTCTTTAGATAATTTAATTAAGAATGTTACTCAAGATATTACAACTGGAATAAAGAAGAAAAGTCAAATTGATATTTATAACTTAATTGAAGAAGAGTTTGGTAGAGGACTTTCATCAATTGAAGTAGGTATTATCGATAATTGGTGCAAAGAGTTTGATCCTGAGATGATTAAAGAAGCTCTAAGAGAAGCTGTATATAATAATGCAAAATCACTTAAATATATTGAATCTATTCTTTTTGCATGGAAAGAAAAAGGATATAAATCTGTTAATGATATTCATAAAGGTATGATTGAATATAGTAAAGATTCTAATACTAAAGATTTATATGACTATAATTGGGTAGATGAAGATTAATAAAGAATTTTATGATAAGTTAGATATTATGATACCTAATCCTAAGTGTAGTCTTAATTACACTAAAGATTATGAATTGTTAATAGCAACAGTTCTTAGTGCTCAATGTACTGATGAAAGAGTTAACATGGTTACTCCAGTTTTATGGAGTAAGTATGATATATTTACTTTAGCTAAAGCTAATGTAAATGATGTAAGAGAAATCATAAGACCTCTTGGTAATATGAATAAAAGAAGTGAGTATATTATTACTATTGCTAAGTCTTTAGTTAAAGATTGTAATGGTAAAGTACCAAATGATAGAGAATACTTAGAAAGCCTTCCGGGTGTTGGGAGAAAGACTACAAATGTAGTACTAGCTAATATTTATAATGAAAACTTAATTGCAGTTGATACACATGTTGAAAGGGTAGCTAAAAGACTTGAACTTGCAGACCTTGATGATTCAGTTTTAGAAGTAGAACAAAAACTTATAAAAGCATTTGATAATAATCAATTATTAAAGATGCATCATCAATTACTTTTATTTGGAAGACACATTTGTACTGCTAGAAATCCTAAGTGCAGTGAATGTTTATTTAAAGATATTTGTAAATATAATACAGATAAGTAATCTGTATTTTTTATGCTTATTGAATTTCTTTTATATATTGATATAATTACAATAGGTGAACGTGTATGGTAAAACTATATTTTAAATTAAAAAAAGGCTTTTCAAAGAAAGGTTTTACTTTAGTAGAGTTACTTGCTGTAATAATTATCTTAGCAATTATTCTTTTAATTGCTATTCCAACAGCATTAAATTCGATTGAAGCTGCAAAAAGAAAGTCTTTTGTTAATTTTGCAGATAAAAGTGTTAATCTTGCAAATCAAATGTATGCAAAGGAAATATCAACAGAAGAACCTCCTTCTGATTGTATTATATATAATATTAAAACTGAATTAGATTTACCTGACACTGGAGAGTATGATGGTTGGATTTTACTTAATACTAATACTGATGATATATATATAACACTATTTACTAAAGATTTAGCAGTTGTAGCTTTTCATTATAATGATCCTTCTTTAAAATTAAAGGATTCTATTAAGAATAAAAATAATGTAGAAGTAAGTAAATTAACTCAAGAATATTTATGTAATAGCTCTAATTGTGTTACATGTATGTATTCTAATGATTCTGGTGATGTAGTTATAGATAATGATGATTATAAACTTTTAGCTGGTGCTATGTTAATGGATGGAAAATCATTTAATAAAAAAATACATCAATTATTTGGTAAACAATATGATACTATGTATATTGAAGAAGTTACTTCGATTGAAAAAAGTGATGCTTTAAATGAAACTGCTGAAAAGATTGATGTAAGTGATGAAAGTTCTAATAATAAAGTTTATATTTGGAGAGATAATGATAAAGTATATTTCTATAGCGAAGGTAAAGGAGATATATTCTTAAATCCAAATTGTTATAATATGTTTTATGGTATGCCTAATTTAACTTATATTGATTTTGGCAATTTAAATTCTTCTAAGTTGGTAAGTATGAAGTATATGTTTGAAAATACTAGTTTACAAAATACCGATTTGAATTTAATTGATACACATAATGTTACTGATATGACTGGTGTATTTAGAAGAGTTAAAGCTACTGATATTGATATTAGTGGATGGAATACAAGTAAAGTTATTAAAATGAATAGTATGTTTAATCTATGTATTAATTTAACTGATATAAATTTTGATAATATTAATACAAGTAATGTAAATACTATGGCAGTAATGTTTAGTGGATGTATGTCACTAACTAAATTAGATTTAGCTAAGTTTAATACAAGTAAAGTAACAAATATGTCTGGTATGTTTGAAGGATGTGTAAAATTAACAGATTTAAATACAAAAAGTTTTGATACTAGTCAAGTAACAGATATGTCCTTTATGTTTGCTGTTTGTGAATCGCTTTCTACGATAGACTTAAGCCATTTTAATACTAGCAATGTAACGAATATGGGTAGTATGTTTAATGGAGCTTATGGTACTAGTTTTCGTGATTATTCTAGAGTGTATTATAATCATTTCTCTAAAATTATTGGTTTAGAGAATTGGGATGTTAGTAAAGTCAGAATGATGGATCAAATGTTTTATCATTGTAGTGGTTTAGAAACTATAGATTTAAATCATTGGAATCCTGTTAGTGTTATTAATGTTAGTTCTATGTTTGAAAGTTCTGGGTTAAAAAGTATTGAAATTACTAATTTTAACAGTCCTAATTTAGGTAGTATGCGTCAAATGTTTATGCAATGTTATTATTTAAAAACAGTTAAAATAACAGGTATGAATGTTTCCAATGTAACATGGATGAGTGGAGTATTTATGTATGATTCTTCTTTAACTGAAGTTGATTTAAGTGGTTGGAAAACTGATAATGCAGAAGATATAAGCGGTATGTTCTCTTATTGTAGTTATTTAAGAAAAGTAGATTTAAGTAATTTTAATACTACAAAGGCTACAAATATGGCTAGTTTCTTTAATGGGTGTTACTATCTAGAAGAAGTTGATATATCAAGTTTTAGCTTTACTAAAGAAGTTACTGTTGGTAGTATGTTCAAAAATTGTAGATCATTAAAGAAAATATATGTTTCTTCAAAATGGAGTAATACTTATTTAAAAGATTCATCTTATTCAAGGATGTTTGATGGTGCTATTTATTTATTAAATTATGATTCAAATGATACAAGTGTTGCTAAAGCTTATGTTGGTGATGGTGGTTATTTATCTTATAAATAAATGACTTTAATTATATGTGAGGATGACAAAAAGTCATCCTTTTATATTGTTTTTAGTAAAAATGCTAATAATAAAATTATTCTTTCATTATGAGTTTTTAATATAAATGTAAAGTTTATAATACTTCTTTATTTTAATATATCGTTATGCTAATATAATACTATTGGTGATGCTATGAAAGATATATATACTATAAATAAGAAAGATGGTTTTACTTTAGTTGAACTTCTTGCAGTTGTTGTAATACTTGCAATTATTTTAGTTATTGCAATACCATCAGTTTTAGGTGTATTACAAGCATCTAAAAGAAGAACTTTTATAACTTATGTTGATAAAACGGCTGATCTTGCTAAAACTAAATTACAAAATGATAGACTTAACGGAAATAATATGAGGGATGGCTGTTATTTATATAATTTAAAAACTGATTTTTCTGAGCTTAATACTGGTTCTTATAATGGTTATATCTTAATTTATTCTTATAATTCTGAATTTAAATATTATATTAGTTTATGGGATGAAGATTATATGTTAGTTGCTTATAACTATACAGATAAAATTAATTATAAAGGTGAACAATTATCAATTGATAAATCTATTGAAATTTATGATTCTTCAAGAGATGCTGATTTAAAAGCTTCATTTTTATGTTATTTTGGTTGCAGTGAATGTTCATATGATTCTGCAAGTAATGATCCGTATTATAGTGGTACTCCAGGTGTTATAGAAGGAGATCCTATGAAAAAGAGAGGTGCCACAACTTTAGTTATTGGTAGTGAATTTAATAATAAAGTTAGTTCTTTAGTAGGTGGAGATTTATCTAAAATTAAAAATATAGAAAGAAGTTATGAACTAAAAAATAATGTAAGTTTAACTAATATATCAGTAGGTGATGAAGTTTCACAAAATAATCCTGTTTATATTTGGTTAGATGGTGATACTTTATATTTTTATTCGGAAGCAACTAAAATTTATTTAAATCAAAACTCTAGTAGAATGTTCCATAGTATGGTTAATTTAGTAGATGTTAATGATTTTTTAAAAAGTGTAGATACTTCTAATGTTACTAGTTTTTTCTTAATGTTTAATAGATGTGCTAGTTTAGTTAATTTAGATTTATCTAGTTTTAAAACAGATAGTGCAATTAATATGTCTTATATGTTTTGTGAATGTTTTTCTTTATCATCATTAAATATTTCAAGTTTTAATACTTCAAAAGTTACTTATATGCAATATATGTTTACTGGATGTGAATCATTAAAGACATTAAATTTATCTCACTTTAAAACTAACAATGTAATTAATATGAAAAATATGTTTAATAAATGTTGGAAATTAAATAAACTTGATTTATCAAATTTTAATACAAGCAATGTAACTGACATGGCATATATGTTCTGTGAATGTCGTGAATTAACTTCTTTAGATATAAGTAATTTTGATACAAGTAAAGTAACAAATATGGCATATATGTTCTGTGGTTGTTATGTTTTACCATCATTAGATATAACAAACTTTAGTACATCAAAAGTAACTAGTATGAAAAATATGTTTAACTGTTGTTATGCTTTAACTGAACTTAATCTCTCTAATTTTAATACATCTAGAGTAACAAATATGGCATATATGTTCTGTGAATGTTATGAATTGGCTTCATTAGATTTATCACGTTTTAATACATCAAATGTAACTAATATGGAATACATGTTTGCTATATGTAAATTATTAAAAACATTAGATCTTAATACTTTTAATACATCTAGTGTAACTGATATGTCTAATATGTTTGATCAGTGTTTAGCTTTAACTGATTTAAATATTTCTAATTTTAATACATCTAAAGTAAAAGATATGTCATATATGTTCTGTGAATGTAATAGTTTAAAAGAACTTAATATTTCAAGCTTTAATACATCAAATGTTACTGATATGAGTTATATGTTCTTTAGTTGTGATGAATTAAGTACAATTTATGTTAAATCATTTGTTGTATCTCCAGGAACAAAAATTGAATTAATGTTTAGATTGTCTTATAAATTACCTAATTATAATCCTGATGATAGTGATACATATATGGCTAAAGATATAAAAGATGGTGGATGTTTTACTACAGTTTAATATAATATTAGTTAGTTAAATATCATTATTTAATATAAAATAATAATTAATAAATAAGCCTTAAGTCCTTGATTTAAGGCTTATTATTATGTATAATACATAGAGTTAAAAGAAAAGAGATGTGAAACATGAAAAACGTTAAAGAAATTAAAGTTGAAATTAAAGGTAAAGACTGGGAAAACGCTATTGATGCTGCATTTAATAAAAATAAAAAAGATATTAAAATGGCTGGATTTAGAAAAGGTGCTGTTCCTAAAGAAATCTACATTAAAAAGGCTGGAATTGAATCATTATTTGCTGAAGCTTCAGATATAGCTATTGAAGAAGCTTATAAAAAAGCTTTAGATGAATTCAAAGAAGAAATCGTTTGTGAACCAGCAGTTGCTATTAATAAATGTGATAAAGATGGTATTGAATATACTTTCACATTAATTGGACATCCTGAAGTTAAATTAGGAGACTATAAAAAATTAGGAGTTAAAAAAGAAGCTGTTAAAGTAACTAAAGAAGAAATCAAAGAAGAAATCGAACACATGCAAGATAGATTTGCTGAAAAAGTAGTTAAAGAAAACGGTGAAGTTGTAGTTGGAGATACTGCTACTATTGACTTTGTTGGTAAAGTTGATGGAAAAGTAATTGATGGTGGAACTGGTAAGAATTATCCATTAGAAATTGGTAGTCATTCATTTATTCCTGGATTTGAAGAAGGAGTAGTAGGAATGAAGGTTGGGGAAGAAAAAGTTTTAAATCTTAAATTTCCTGAAGAATATGTTGAATCTTTAAAAGGTAAAGATGTTGAATTTACTGTTACTTTAAATAAGATTGAAACTAGAGTTAGACCTGAAATTAATAAAGACTTCTTTGAAGATTTAGCTATTGATGGTATTGATTCTTTAGAAAAATTAGAAGAATATGTTAAAGGAAACATTAAAGAATCTAAAGAAAAGAATGCTGATAATAAATATACTGATGAAGTATTACATAAAGCATGTGATAACATGAAAGTTGAAATCAATAAAGAAATTATTGATTCAGAAGTTGAAAGAATGATCAGACAATATTCTCAAGAATTAAGAAGTCAAGGATTTACATTTGAACAATACTTACAAATGACTGGACAAAATATTGAAAACGTTAAATCAATGATGTCTAACCAAGCTGAAGCTAGAATTAAAACTCGTTACCTATTAGAAGCAGTTTCTGAAAAAGAAAAGATTAGTGTTTCTAAAGACGAAGTTAAAAAATATATTAAAGAAAATGCTGATAAGTATTCTATTAGTGAAAAAGAATTTACTGACTATGTTGGTGGAGAAGATGCTATTGAATACGATTTAAAATTAAATAAAGCATTAGATATCGTTAAAGAAGCTTAATAAAGCTTCTTTTTCTATAAGATGTAATAAGAGGTATATATGCAAAAAGAGTTAAATAATTTTATTATTAAATATTCTAAAAAAGATTTAGATTATATTGATTATATTGTAGAAGAATGTAATAAAAGAAGTGATGGTATCTTAGAATTCTTTGGATTACAAAGCGTACCATTTAAAATTGAAATAGAAATATATCCTACATTAGATGATTTTTTAGATTATTGTGTTGAACATTGTTCTTACTATGATAATAAAGAATCTATTCCTGGTTGGGTAGTAGGAATGTGCTTTAGTGGTAAAGTAATTAAGACCTTATGCTTTGAAGAATATAAGAAACGTCATAAGAATGAAGGTATAAATGCACTTCCTGATTTATTCTTACATGAATTTACTCATGCAGTTACTGACATGGCTTGTAGTAATGATACAAACTTAGGAAAATATCCAATTTGGTTTATCGAAGGAGCTGCTACATATCTATCCGATCAATTTAAACATCGCGAAGAAGGAAGGGGAGAACCTTTTAAATTTAACGCATCACTTGATGATATGTTTAATAGAGGAAGTTTATATTCTCAATATTATTTATTCTTTAAGTATGTTGTTGAAACTTATGGAAGAGATTATATTCTAAGATTATTAAATGATTATGATCTTATTATGAACGAAACTCATAAGTTATATGATGAAGTAGTAGAACACTATAAAGTTAAAAGTTTATAATTAAAAGCCTACATGGAGTAATGTAGACTTTTTAAATATAATTAATTATTGTATAATTTATATAGGTGATAAAGATGGAACAAATTAAAACTCAAAGTGATCTTTATAATAAATTAAAACCTGCTTTAAGAACTAAGAAGCATGAAATGTATAGGGAAGGTTTTAAAGTTGTTAGAGAAATAGATATATGGAATTGCTGTAAAGAGTTATATTGGAAGAAATCTAATAGTTTATCACTTGCATCTATGGTAAATGATATATTAAATACTAAGACTGATGATTTTGAAAAATACATGATGTCTTTAATTAAACAGGGTGATTAGAATGAATGAAGTTAATAAACTTTATAAAGAGTTTTTAAATAAGTGTTATGAGAATAACTATAGTACTGATGAAATAGATAAAATAATTGAAGCTTATGAATATGCTTACCTTTTACATAAAGGACAAAAGAGAAAGAATGGAGATGAATTTATAATTCATCCACTTACTACTGCTTTATTAGTTGCAAACTTAAATACAGATGTAACTACAGTTATAAGTGCTTTAGTTCATGAAACTGTAGGAAGAGGGACTGCTACATTAGATGAATTAGAAAATAGATTTGGATCTGATGTTAAGAATATAGTTGAGTCTTTACTTAAAGTAAATAAGTTACATCTAATGGATGAATCTGAATCAAGTGCTTTATATTTAAGAAAAGTACTTGTTGCTTTATCTGAAGATGTAAGAGTTATTATTGTTAAACTTGCAAGTAGAATTCATAATTTAAGAACTATTGATGGTATGAGTGATGAAGAAGCTAAGATTAAAGCTAGAGAAACATGGAATGTACTTATACCAATTGCTCATAGACTTGGAATTAATGCTATTAAGTCAGAACTTGAAGATTTAAGTTTTAGAATTTTAAAACCTGAGATTTATGATGAAATAGAATCAGAACTACCTGAACCAAGAAGTGATCTTGTTAATATGTTAAATGAGACTACTGAAGATATTTCTGAATTATTAAGAGATAATGGTATTAATTTTGAAATTAAATGTAGAGTTAAATCAGTTAGTTCTATTAATAATAAACTTACTAATGGACATACATGGTCTAAGATATATGATATCTTAGGTATTAGAGTAATATGTGAAGAGATTAGTGAATGTTATTTAATCATAGGTTTAATACATTCTAAATATAGACCTATACCTAAGAGATTTAAGGATTATATAGCTATGCCTAAGGGTAATTCTTATCAATCACTTCATACTGGTATTTATGGACCTGATGGTATTCCTGTGGAAGTTCAAGTAAGAACTAAAGAAATGAATGAAATTGCTGAGCATGGTATGGCATCTCACTGGTCTTATAAAGAACATGGAACTAAGAATGCATTAAAAGTAATGGAACAAAAGTTACAAATGTTTAGAAATACTATTGATGCATCTAATGATGATATTACTAATGATAATGAATTTGCATCATCAGTTACTGATGAATTATTAAGTAAGTCTATTTATGTTAATACACCTAATGGAGATGTAATAGAGTTACCAATAGATTCTACTCCGGTAGACTTTGCTTATAGAATTCACTCTAAAGTTGGAGATACTTGTATTGGAGCTATAGTTAATGACAATATTGTTACTCTTGATTATAAGTTAAGTGATGGAGATATTGTTAAGATAAGAACTGATGCTAATTCTACTCCTAATAAAGATTGGCTTAACTTCGTTAAGACTACTCAAGCTAAGAGTAAGATTAAATCATACTTCTCTAAACAAGATAAAGAAGAATATATTGAAAGAGGTAAAGCATTACTTGAAAAAGAAATTAGAAAACAAAAGTTAAGTATTAGTGAAACATTATCTGAAGATAATGTTAATAAACTAATATCAGACTTACATGTTGGCTCTTGGGAAGATGTTTTACTTTCTATTGGATCTTTAAGATATACTCCTGTATATATAGTTAACTTAATTTATCAAGGTAAAGAAACTATCGAAGATGCTTTATTTGATAAAGTAAATAGAAATCCAATTACTAAAGTTACTAATTATAAGAATGATATTATTGTATCTGGTTTTGATGATTTATTAGTAAATCTTGCTAGTTGCTGTAAACCTGTATATGGTGATGAAATCATTGGTTATATTACTAAAGGTAATGGTATTACAATTCATAAGAAAGATTGTAAGAATGTAAGTGATTTAACAAGTAGATTAATTGATGCTACATGGAATGAAAATAATAATACTGAAGGTAGAGTATATGTTTCTAAGATAAGAGTATACTTAAGTGATAATAAGTTTGATTTACTTTCAATTGTAGCTAAAGCTACAACTAGAAATGTAATACTTTCTAATGTAAATGAAATGAATCATGGTAATAGTATTTCTTATGATATTGTAGTTAAAGTTAAGAATAAAGATTCACTTGATTTATTTATTGAAGATTTAAGAACTCTTAGTTTTATAAGAGATGTAAGGAGATACTAATGAAAGCACTAGTACAAAAAGTAAAATCATCTTCAGTTTCTGTTGATGGGAAACTTGTTAATTCAATTGGTAAGGGTTTAAATGTACTTCTAGGTGTTAATGTTGAAGACACACAAGAAGATGCAATTAAACTTGCTAAAAAGGTTCTTAACTTAAGAATTTTTGAAGATGAAAATGATGTAATGAATAAAAGTATCTTAGATGTAGGTGGAGAAATACTATCTATATCTCAATTTACTCTTCAAGCAGATACTAAGAAAGGTAATCGCCCTTCTTATATAAATGCAATGAGGGGAGAAGATGCTATTAAGTTATATGAATTGTTTAATGAAGAGTTAAATAAAGAAATTAAAACTTATCCTGGTGTCTTCGGAGCTGATATGGAAGTCCAAATAGTAAATGATGGACCAACAACAATTATTTTAGATACAAGACAATAGAAATATCCCTTTTAGGGATATTTTTTTGTTTCGATATTTACAATATATACAAGAATGAAAAAAGTGCGGCATTGCTGCACCAATTAAATTGGAGTCATATTCAAAAATTATTACCTATAAATTTTGATATTTTATAACATTAGTGCTATAATACATTTCACATTAAAAAAGGGAGAAATATTATGGCATCTAAAGGTGATAAGACAATAGTAATATTACAAAAATGGGGTTCTGGAAAGATAAATATTGGAACTGAATATACTTTAAGAGATACAGATAGAACAATGACTTTAGTGAGTGATACTGCTTATCCAAATGGTAAATTTGTATTTAATGATGGAGAGACATTTGATCCAGGTAAATACTTTGATTCATTTTTTATCGAAAAAGTAAATGAAGATGAAATTGAAGAAGAACATTTATATGATGAAGAATTATGGGATAAAGTAGATAATTGTTTAAACGAAACTAATAATTCATTAATTATTAATTCTCTTGGTAAATTAGATATAAATCAAAAAGCAGTAACACATAATTTTTTTGATGTTACAGATATCATAGAAACTATTAAAAAAGATGATAAAGATATTTATAGAGATTATATAAGATTATTTAAATATGATGTGAACAAAGGACGTATTTTAGAAAAAGGTTTTTCTAAAAGCTTTTTCTTTGGATTATTCTTATGTTGTGATTATGTAGTTACTTCTGACGAAAATTTTGTTGAAATAGTTTATAGGTATAAAAAAATTGGTTATTTAGCAGAATTCGAAGGTAAATATTTATTTACTTTTGGTAAGAAATTTTTACCTGAAGAATATAGATTTATTAAAGATAATTCTCAAGGATTTTATTATACTGGAGAAAACTATTTAGATATAGCTTTATCATCAATAAATAGATACGAAAATCAATTTGTACCATTATATGGTATTGCAGAAGGTAAGAATAAAGAATCATTTGGATATCAAGCAGATACTTCAATTAAGACACTTTTATCATTTGCTTGTGAATGTTTCTTAAAATCTTTAATTATTAAAGAAGGTAAGAGTCTAGAAGATATTAAAAAAATTGGTCATGGATTAACTGAATTATTTACTTCACTTAATGATGATACAATTGCTGAAGTATTTTTATATATGGAAAATCATGGTTATAGTATTAATGATATTTATAATAAATCATACTATAATACAAATGATTTAACTGAAAAATTTATGTTAGATTTAGCTTCAGTAGATGATGCATTTATTGATGCAAGATATTCAGCAGAAAATGATAAGAATACTGAATATACATTCCTATATGATTTTGCAATAGCATTAAGGGAAAGTGTTAAATCATCACTTGGAACTGTAACTCCATTTGATAAAGAGATTGATAAGAACATAGCTAAAAAATTAAATAAAATTAAATTGTATTAAAAAAGTAGAAATATCCTTTTTAAGGATATTTTTTTATTTCGACATAATTTCTAAAAAATTGACATTGACTTTTCATATAACATTTCTAAAAGGAAGCAATTATATAATAAGTTTTCAAATGAAAAAGTCGCACCACTGGTACGACAATTAACATGGACTTAATGCCTTTATTAATTTAAAATGGCCGGCAGTGCCGGCCAAATTGAATTGGAGTCATATTCAAGAGTTGCTTCCTATAAAAGGTAGTTGTAGAACTTAAAGTAACTGAGTTAAAGAAAAAGATATTTAAAGTACCTTTTTTATGTTATAATTTAAATGATGTTTCCATAGCTCAGTTGGATAGAGCACGTGCCTCCTAAGCGCGGTTTGTCCCGAGTTCGAGTCTCGGTGGGAACACCATTTAGATAATTAGTCATGAGTAAATCATGACTTTTTATTTTGTAAAGTAATTATCAAGTAAGTGTATAGTTTACAAATGCTTATGTCTTATAAATATACTTATGATATAGTGAATGTAGGATATAGTTTATAGAGTATAGGAGTTTATTTATGAAAAGAGTATTTATATTTTTAAGTATACTACTTATAAGTAGTATTGTTTTTACTTGTAGTGTTAATGCAGCTAATGGACCAGATACAACTAATGGAATTATTAAGTTTTATAATGATTCTCTTAATCTACTTGTATATGATTCAGGAACTATTAATAATAACGCTGTTAGTGGGGTTGCATATGATTCTGAAAGTAACACATTAACTATTAAAGATATTAAGAATAAATATGCATTAGATGTTGAATGTATGGGTGAAGACTTTAAAATTAAAGTGCTAGGTGAAAATGAGTTAAGTCTAGTTGAAGTAATTGGACATGGTTATAAAACTAATATTACATTTACAGGTGATGGAGTACTAACTGTTAATACTAATGGTAGTGATGAAGAACCTATTCCAATTTATTCATATAGCGATTCAAAGTTTATTTTTGAAGATACAGTTTCTTTATATTTATATGCAACTGAAAGTGTTGATGATTTTGATGATTATTTCCCTATAGTAATAGGTTCTGATTATGCTTCTAGTAATGATGAAAGCTCTATGATTGTATTTAAAGGAAGTAATATTCCAGAAGTAAAAGTAGATAGAGTAGTTAATAGTGTAGTTACTCAATCTGAATATGGATTTGGTATTGTTCCTGAAAGTTTTGAATTATTAAAGATAGCTACTAAAGATGATAAGAAGTATGCTTATGAATTAGTAAGCGGTGGAACTATTAAAGTTTATCTAAGTGAATTAGTAGAAGATCCTTATTCTCATAAATGGTTTATTGATGATTCAGATACTGAAAATGGTTCAGATACTCTTGAATATGCAAATGCACAAGCAGCGGAAGCTGATTATTCATTAACTCCTGACAATGCTTATAGAGGTTTCTATAGATTTAAATATTGGATTTTTAAAGATTCTAGTGATAAGAGATATTATTGGAATAGTGATGCTAAATATACTGATGTTGATCCAAAAGGTATAGTTTATGAAGCTACTGATAAAACTATTACTTTAAAGAATGGAAGAGAATATACTTATTTAGAATATAAAGATATAAATATTAATACTTTAACTCCAATTAAAGTAATAACTTATGATGATACCTATACTCATTATGTAAAAGGCAAAGAGTTAGTTATCAATAGAAGAAAAGAAGAGAAGAAAGTAAGTAAGAATCCAAAGACTAATGATAATATAATTACATTTATAAGTATTTTATTAATTAGTTCTTATATTATTATTAAAAGAAAAGCTTAATCGAAAGATTAAGTTTTTTTATGAAATAAATTTGCTTTTTTCACTCTTAAGAAAACAAAAATGCTCTCGTTTTGTGTATTTAAAGGCTAAATTGACTTTTTATTATATTTTAGGTGGCAAAATTATATTTTAAAATGTGTTATAACAATTAAAAATAGTCCGAATTTATGCTATAATTTTAAATGAGAAATAATGATGTTTGGGAGTGAAGATATGGGCAGTTATGAAAGTGAATCAAAACTAGAAGAGAGAATGATAGATCAACTAAAGAAGCAAGGTTATCAGTATGTTGAAATAAATGATGTTAATGAATTAGAAAAGAATTTTAGAGAACAAGTTAATCTTCATAATAGAGGAGAACTTAATTATAAAGATTTATCAGATAAAGAATTTGAAAGACTGATGGTTAAAATCTCTGGAAAAGGTGTTTTTCAGTCTGCAAAAGAACTAAGACAAAAACAAGATATCCAAAGAGATGATGGATCAATAGTTTATCTTGAATTATTTAATACTAAAGATTGGTGTAAGAATACTTTCCAAGTTACTCATCAAACAACTGTTGAGGGAAAATATACAAATCGTTATGATGTTACCATTTTAATAAATGGACTTCCTCTAGTTCAAATAGAACTTAAGCGTAGGGGAATAGATATGAAGGAGGCTTTTAATCAAATCAAAAGATATAAAAGACATTCATATTTTGGATTATATAAATTTATTCAATTATTCATTATAAGTAATGGAGTAGATACAAAGTATTTTGCTAACGGAGACCAAGAACTTAATTATGGATTTACTTTTTATTGGACGGATGTAGATAATGATAGAATTACTAACTTAGAACAATTTTGTGTGTTTTTTCTAGATAGATGCCATATAGGTAAGATGATTGCTAGATATATGATTATTAATGAAACTGAAAAAATGTTAATGGTTATGCGCCCATATCAAGTATATGCAGTTGAAAATATTGTATCTCGAGCTTTAGATACAAATAATAATGGCTATATTTGGCATACTACAGGATCAGGTAAAACTATTACTTCATTTAAAACGAGCCAAATATTATCTTTAGAACCATCTATTAATCAAGTATTCTTTTTAGTTGATAGAAAAGACTTAGATAAACAAACTTTAGATGAATTTAATAAGTTTGATCCAGGTTGCGTAGATATGACTAACCAAACTGATAAGTTGATTCAACAAATAAAAGACAGCACAAAACCATTAATTATAACTACTATTCAAAAAATGGCTAATGCATGTTCTAATCCAAAATATGCTAGTGTTATGGAAAAATATAAAGATTTAAAGACAGTATTTATAATTGATGAGTGCCATAGATCACAATTTGGTGACATGCATAGAACGATATCTAGAACATTCAGTAAAGCTCAATACTTTGGATTCACTGGAACTCCTAGATTCAAAGAAAACCCATCACAAGATGGTAGAAGTACTGCTGATATATTTGAAAAATGTTTACACTCTTATTTAATAAAAGATGCAATTAAAGATGAAAATGTATTAGGTTTTTCTGTGGATTATATGAAATTTGTAGAATTTAGTGGTCAAACAGAAGAAGATATAATGGTTGAGGGAATAGATACTGATGAAGTTTTTATGGCTGATGAAAGAATTCGAATAATAGCACAAGATATAGTTAATCATCATAACCTTAAAACTAGAGATAGAAAATATAATGCTTTATTTACTGTTTCTTCGATTCCATTATTGATAAAGTATTATGATATGTTTAAACAATTAAACCATAATCTTAAGATTGGAGCCATATTTACTTATGGTGCTAATGAGGATTTAGATAAGAATCCAGAACATTCAAGAGAAGCGTTAGACAGAATAATTGATGATTATAACATGATGTATAAAACTAATTTTTCTTCTCGCACTTTTGATTCTTACTTTAGAGATATTTGTAAGAAGATTAAAAATACTGAGATTGATATTGTTATAGTAGTTAATATGTTATTAACTGGATTTGATGCTAAGAGATTAAATACTTTATATGTTGATAAATCATTAAAGTATCATGATTTGATTCAAGCATTTTCAAGAACTAATAGAGTAGAAACTGATACTAAACCATTTGGTAATATTGTTTGTTATAGAACTACTAAAGCTAGAGTAGATGAAGCAGTTAAATTATTCTCACAAACAGATAGTGTTGATACAGTTATAATGGCTCCTTATGAAACTTATATAACTAAGTTTAACGAAGCAGTTAAGAAATTACTTGAAATAACACCTGTAGTTGAAAGTGTAGATTCACTTGGAAGTGAAGATGATATTAAAGCATTTATCGTAGCATTTAGAGAAGTCGCAAAGATATTAGTTAGTTTAAAAACATTTAATCAATTTGATTTAGATAATTCTGATTCGATGATTAATACTCAAATGTTTGAAGACTATAAATCTAAATATTATGAATTATATAGAAAGTTATCTAATGATAAAGAAAAGAGTTCTATTTTAAATGATGTTACATTCTCGTTAGAATTAATTCAAACTGATAAAATAAATGTTTCTTATATTTTGAATTTAATAAGAAATGTTGATTTATCAAATGAAGAACAAAAGAAGAAAGATATTGAAGATATCCAAAGTAAATTAGTAAATATTACAGATGATGAATTGTTCTTAAAAGCAGAATTGATAAAGAGTTTCCTATCTTCTATATTACCTGCTTTAAAAGAAGAAGATTCAATTGATGAAGCTTTTGATAAACATATGAATAAAGAAAGACAAAAGGAAATTGAAAAGTTTGCTACTGAAAATAGTATTAATTTAGATACTTTAGAAACTATAATAAATGAATTTGAATATAGTGGTATTTTTCCAGATGCCTTAATTGGTCAATCAATTGAAGCACCATTTTTAAAGAAAATATCTATTATTGAAAACATTAAAGGATTCGTTAAGAATCTATTAAAGAAATATATGTAGGAGGTTGAAATATGTCTAGAGAAGAAAAACAACAATCACAACAAGCAGAATTACAAAAACAATTATGGAGTATTGCTAATACTTTAAGGGGTAATATGGACGCTAATGACTTCAAAAATTATATTCTTGGATTAATTTTCTACAGATATTTATCTGAGAATTTAGTTAATTATGTTAATAATGTTTATCTAAAAGATGATATTATTAAATATGAGGAAGCATGGAAGAAAGAAGATTATAGAGAAGCTTTAAAGTCTCAATTAATAAATGACTCTAATATGGGTTATTTCTTAGAAGCTGATTATTTATGGAGTACTTTAATCAATAAAATTAAAACTGGTAAGTTTGATATATCAATGCTAGCTAAAGCAGTTAATATGATATCAGAATCAACTTTAGGTAACGAGTCTGAAGATGACTTTGAAAACTTATTTGAAGATATGGATTTAAATAACTCTAAATTAGGTAGAGGAGAAGCTGATAGAACTAAATTAATATCAACCATTATGCTAAAAATAAATGATATTGATTTCCACCATGAAGATGCAGAAATAGATGTTCTAGGAGATGCTTATGAATATTTAATCTCTAATTTTGCTGCTTCTGCTGGAAAGAAAGCAGGAGAGTTCTATACTCCTCAACAAGTATCTAGAATACTTGCTAAATTAGTTACATTAAATAAATCAAAGCTTCAAAGTGTTTACGACCCAACTTGTGGATCTGGATCATTACTTTTAAGAGTAGGTAAAGAAACAAAAGTTACTTCTTACTATGGTCAAGAGTTTAACTCAACCACATACAACTTAGCGCGAATGAATATGTTATTACATGGAATTTCATTTAAACATTTTGATATTAAAAATGATGATACACTTGAAAGACCAAGACATATTGATATGAAGTTTGATGCCATCGTTGCTAATCCTCCATATTCAGCTCAATGGAGTGCAGATCCTAAGTTTATTGAAGATGAGAGATTTAGCGCATATGGTAAATTGGCTCCTAAATCAAGAGCTGATTTTGCATTCATCCAACATATGATTTATCAATTATCAGATAATGGAACTATGGCTGTAGTTTTACCTCATGGAGTTTTATTTAGAGGAGCTTCTGAAGGTACTATAAGAGAATATTTAATTAAAGAAAAAAATTATTTAGATGCTGTAATTGGATTGCCAGCAAATATATTCTATGGAACAAGTATTCCAACTTGTATTCTAGTATTTAAAAAATGTAGAGAAAATGAAGAGAATATTTTATTTATAGATGCATCAAAAGATTTTGAAGCTGGAAAGAATCAAAATAGATTAAGAGATGAAGATGTAGATAAAATTATTGAAACTTATAAGAATAGAGTAGAAGTAGAAAAATATTGTCATGTTGCTCCTATGTCAGAAGTAGCAGAAAATGATTACAATCTTAATATTCCTAGATATGTAGATACATTTGAAGAGGAAGAAGAAATTGATATTAAAGCTGTTCAACAAGATTTAAAACAAATTGATAAGGAAATAGAGGAAGTTGATAAAGAATTAAATGCATATCTTAAAGAATTAGGATTAGATGAGATATAAAATAAAAAGGACTATACAAACATACTTTGCATAAGTCCTTTTTTTAGTTCTATAAGTTTATTAAGTTTTACTGTTTCTTTATCAGTTTTATCTTTTATTCCAATAATTGAATTAATTATTATATTCTCTATTTTTTGACTTTTTGGAATTAATATCTTCTGATTTTCTATTGTAGGAAAATTAACATATATTTGAGTACCACCTTGTGCAAGTTTAAATACTTGTTTCCTAAAATTATAATTATTTAGAAAGCACCAAGCATACTTTGGATTTATTTCTTTACAAATTAATTTTTGACTTCTCTGATTGTAAATGTATTTATTATTTTCTTCAATTAATATAGTAGAACCAATTATATCTCCAGTAGTTGTTTTATCATTTAAAATCATTACTAGATTGTCTTTTTTAAGAAGTTTTGTTTTTGTTTTATCATTCAAAATGATTTTTTGATCATTGTCTATATACGTTCCAGTAGTGGAGTAATTTCCAATAGAAATAATTTTATGTGTTCCATTGTTTGATATATATTCTTCTAAAGCTGTTCCACCATCAGAATTAAATCTATTTTTTATTAAATCTTCGTAAAATAAATCTTTATTTGAAAAGATGATTGTATCTAGCCCTTTTTTAAATAACTTAAGGTCTTCAATTTTCTTAGTTTGTAACTTGATTTTTTTATCTAGAAGTGATAGCAGCTTGCCTATCTTTTTTTGTTCACCAAGCTCTGGTATATTAATGCATATAGATTTACATACCTCTTGATTT